>Ga0209761_1000006_pt1 | contig 109918 bp, 112 predicted proteins | sample GraSoi013_1_40cm_4_FD_185818 | JGI IMG/M metagenome (GOLD analysis project Ga0209761, IMG submission 185818) | Grasslands soil microbial communities from the Angelo Coastal Reserve, California, USA - Sample 09_25_2013_1_40cm (SPAdes) (version 2) | ecosystem: Environmental > Terrestrial > Soil... | reverse complement strand
CAGATTCGAGATCAGGGCTGACTATGGGCGAGTTCGGATGGTTCTGCTGTTCTTCTGCTTTATCTCGATGGAGAGAGGAATCTTTATATCTCGATATCGGATATCCAATATCGGAAAAGCGATATCGAATGTTTCGCGGATTTGGAATGTTCAGAAAACGCGGACTCAGACCATGGGTCCTCAACATACTGAGAAGATCACCCAAGAACGGGGCGGAGATAATGGACGAGATCGAGAACATGAGCCAGGGATGGTGGAGACCCTCCCCAGGATCCGTCTATCCAATGCTCGAAGAAATGGTCCAGGACGGACTGATCAAGAAGAGAGAAGACGGCAGATACGAGCTAACAAACAAGGCGCAGCAGGAAGAAGAATGGCCGTTCAGCCACCACTTCACAGGCCCACGGTCGATCGATGCGATGCTGAACGAGATCACTGGCTACATATCCTACTTCGAAGACCTGACAAAAACCGACCGTACAAAGCTGGAGTCGCACAAGGACAAGATAAGAACGATAGCAGAACGACTCACGACGCTGGTCAAGTAGCACCCACGGACCATCTTCACCATCTGCGACCACCTTAGAACTGCTCTAGGGTCTTGATCCCGGACCCGGTTGCTATTACGACGACTTCTGCTGACCTATCGATCATCTTCTCCCAGTAGAGATGGGGCAGAGCAGCGATTGTTGCCGCGCTGGAGGGCTCGAGAAGAAGACCCTCATACTTGAGAGCTTGACCCATGTACTTGCGGATCTCCTCGTCTGTGACTGTCAAGGCGATGCCGTTTGATTCTCTGAGGCAGCGAAGAATCCATTTGCCAGCCAGTGGCTTAGGTATCCTTAGACCGAAGGCGATCGTTTCGGGATTCTTCCATTCGTCCACGTCATCTCTCTTGGAGTTGTACGCCTTGACTATTGGCGCACAACCCTCAGGCTGAACTGCGATGAAACTAGGTCTCCTATCGACCCAACCGATTTTCTCCAGAATGGAGAACATCTTCCACATTCCCACGAGTCCGACTCCGCCCCCGACAGGGTATACGACGTAGTCTGGAACCCTCCAGCCCAGTTGATCGCAAATCTCCAAGGCCATTGTTCCCTTGCCGTCGTGGCGGTAGGGTGTAACAAAGGTCGAGGCGTTGTAGCTTCCTTCACCCCTTGAAAGAGCCTCCGCTCGACGTCCAGCGTCCGCTATCGTACCATCAACTGGTCTAACATTCGCTCCCAGTTTTTGAGAAAGTTCGACTTTTGCCGGATTTGCTTGCCGAGGCAGAAACACTTGACAAGATAGATCGGCAATGTGTGAGTATAGGGCGAAAGAACATCCTGCGTTGCCCTCAGACGACAAGACGATATCCTCGACACCTAATGCGGATAGAGCCGTGACTGCGAGAGAAGCGCCTCGGTCCTTGAACGTTCCCGTCGGGTTTTTCGTCTCATCCTTTGCCCACACGTTTCCTTCAAGGGAGCTGAGTTTTCTCAGAGGCGTGGCTCCCTCTCCGGCTGAGACAATCTTGTCCTTTTCATCGACTGGCAAGAAGGCCCGGTACTTCCACATCGATGGAGTGGGTTTGAGGTCGTCCCTCGAGATCTCGCTGAGAATCTCTGGATTGATTATTGTATCCAATAGCCCGCTACACTTTGAGCACTTCTGAAGAATCAGGCCCTTTCGATAGATGGCGTGGCATTCTGTGCACTGTAGCCCCTGAAAGGCATTCTCTCGTCTCAACTAGACCTGGCAAATGCGACGATGCGATACCCTCTTAAGAGGGGCTTGTATTGAAATTCGATAATATCGAATCTCGATAGTTCCAGTGAAAGAATGACAAGAGCCGTCAACGAGCGAATGGTGAAGAGCTTCCTAGACCTATTCGTCCTATCTCTCCTCGACAACGGAGGAAAACACGGATACGAGATCATGCGAGAACTGAAAGACAAGACCGGCGCCCATATCGGCGCGGGCACACTTTACCCGCTTCTTTACGAGTTGGAGGAACGCAGGTTGGTCGCTGGCGAATGGATGTCGCCAACACGAAGAAGCAGACGCGTCTACCGAATTACGGACCAAGGCGAAAGATATCGGGACCAGTCATACCAAGGATTAGATCGGTTGCTAAGAACCTCGTTCTCGAATTCGAACCACTAGTCGGATATTCTCTTTTAGCGTTCCGCGTGCCGAGTAATCTCGGCTGGATCGCCAATTATCGCCTCACAGAACCGGTCACCCTTTCCCTGACAAGAGACCTCTAGCGACTCACATTTTCTCCCGAACGTCTGCTCCATAGCACCCGTGAGAATTCCACGGCCGAAATGGCAGACCGGGGTCTTGCCTTTTCTGTTCCTCACCGAGACGCCGTTTGTCCATCGTATTCTAGCCATTTTTTTCGCGAGGTCAACATCGACGATCGTTAGTTTTCCCCATCCACCGAGCGTGCCTAGTTGCTCGGCGATCTGTTGAAGATGGATAGGATTCTTGATATTAAGGCCGGATTTTTTCGCCATGCTCATGTATTGAGCCCCTCCTTGTTTCCCGATACTGTATTGGAAGCTAGTAGCTGTGATTGGTCCGAAGCTCTCGGTCAACCTGTCCTCTATCGAGTGAATCAAAGCGACGGGGATAAACAGGAAGCGTTCATTGTAGGCTTTGATCGTTCCCTTTGCCTCGTCGATGTCTAATGCTTGCATAACGTTGCGGAGCCGGTCAGATTTCTTGGTGGTGCTCAGAGGATTTCCCGAGATTGCAAGAGACAGCCCCGCTTAATTGGTCTTGCGAGAAAACGTACGCCCTCGACTCTGATTGCCTCGCCGATCGTTCAATGCTTCACGGTGTCGGACGTGTCCCGTTGGACCAGAAGTCCGACGCGAACGAGATACTGGTTACTCGAACAATCAATTGACCGTGTTGGTGAAGTTGCTAGCTACTGAGATTGCTCCGCCCCGGAAAAGGAATAACAGAATAAACGAGATCACATTTCAAACCATACGGTTGACCATGGGCACTGAGAGTGGTAGGGCACGGTAGCGAAAGAATGATGATAACGAGTATTGAAGCGATTCGAAGAAGACGATACCCTTTGGACAATCGAGAAGAATTCAAAGTTCCTCGGACTCCTATGCCGACGGGTTCTGTTGAGTAGGCCTCGGTGTGTTCGGTTTTTGTCCCCTTGAGAAGAGGTTTCGAAGCCTTCCCAGTAGTCTGCTTCGAAGACTGTCCTTGTGTCCCAACAATCTCTTCTCCCAGTCAACACGGATAATGAGATACGCGGTAGAGAGTACGAGGGCCGCTGACACAATTGAAGCGTAGACGTTCTCTCCAAATAGCTGGTCGACGACTTGCTTCGATTGCCTCGCAACGTAGAGGACAGACAAAATCCAGATGAATTTTCCAGTATAGAGAGCCAGGTATGATTTCAGCGGGCTGTATCGAATAATACCCATCGGAATGAAAGCCGCATCCACTAAGGGAGAGGCTGCAAAGAGAACTCCGACCAGGAATGTGCTTCCGCCCAAGAGTTTTCTGAGAGAGTCAAACCTCTCCTGTTTACGAATCGCTCGTCGAGCCCCATAGCCGAGAGCATAGCTGACAAGCTTTCCCGTGGCCGCTCCAAGCGCCGCGATGGCCGCGATCTGAATGACTCCAAGATAGCTTTCATCCAGAACGACGCCGATTACAATCACCAAGTAGGGTGTCGGAAAGAACGGAATGAGATTGCCAGCAACACTGACAACAAAGACGAACAGAAGGGTGGCAAGAAGACCGGAAGGATGGGAGGACAAAAAACCGATTACCCATCCAATCAGATCGACCATGATGCCAGATCAATCACGCTCTATCTGGATGGGGTTGAAAAGCTATCTGGCGACAGGCCTTCATGCCGAGCCGGCTAGAGGAAAGTTCTTCTGAACGGAATTGTTTCTTCGAATAACCGTGACTGGAAGGGTGTGAAAGAATGAGGATGAAGGATGTATACTCGAAGAAAATCACTTCAGAAGAGGAACAGGGAGGTTACGTGATTATTCTCAAAGACCGGCTCTCGTTCTTCCCGACATTGGGCCGGAGATTTCAGATGCTTCAGAACGGCCGCTCGCGAAGAGCCATGGTAGAATCCTATCCCTGTTCCTGTAGAGGGCCTGGGCTTCCCCACTCACACTTTTTCGTTAGGGTCAACGCGCTAAACTCGGGTGACAGAGTCACGATTCGGAAGGATTCAAAGAGCGGAACCCGTTTTCTTCTCCAGGTCCAAAGACATCCTCGAAGAAGTACCTGAAGCTGTATAATCAGAAGGATAGAAAACCGTCAGAGAAGAATCGTTCATGGTAGAGATCACTTTCTACGGGGGAGCCGGCGAGATCGGTGGAAACATGATCCTCGTACGTGACGGAGACTCGAGGATCATGCTGGATTTCGGCATGAGCCTGGGAGAGAGGGGACGGTTCTTCTCGGAACCCTTCTTGTCGCCCAGGAACGAAAGTGGGCTGATCAGTCTAGGAATCATTCCCGACGTCGCTGGACTGTACAAAGGAGAAGGGGAAGTACCTGCGGACGCTATCTTCCTTAGCCACGCCCACATAGACCATTCAATGTCTATCTCTCTCCTAAACCGTCAGATACCGGTTTACTGCGGCGAGACCACGAAGATGATTCTGGAGGCCATGTCGATAGCTCGTCCAGGAGGCTTCGAGAACGACCTTGAGGGGATACAGTTCAAGACTTTCCGAACTGGAGACAGAGTGAAAATGGGAGGGATAGAAGTGGAGCCGGTTCACGTAGACCATAGCATGCCTGGCTCGTACGGGTTCATTGTTCATACGTCAATCGGGGCCATCGCATACAGCGGCGACTTCAGAGCTCACGGACCAAGATCCGACATGACACAGGATTTCTCGGAGAAAGCGGAGAAATCTAATCCTGAGCTATTTCTATGCGAAGGCACGAACCTCGTCCGCGGCGACTTGCAATCTGAAGCGGAAGTACTGGACAAGGTTGAACATGTGGTTCGAAAGACAAAGGAATTGGTGCTAGCAAACTTCTCGACCGCAGACGTAGACAGGCTGAAAACGTTTTACGAGATCGCAAAGAAGAACAATAGGGTCCTAGCGGTTTCTCTGAGACAGGCATTTCTGTTGCAAACCTTGCTCAAAGACAAACACTTGACCATTCCAAATGTGACGACTGATCCGAACATCGTCGTCTACCAGCGGTCAAAGAAGACCTACTACAAATGGGAGAAGGAGGTCATGAGCAATAGCACGGTAAAGACCTCGAAAGACGTCAAGGACATGCAGGGAAAAGTGATTCTTGCCGCCAGCTCCTATGATATGAACGAGGTTTTGGACATCAAGCCTGGTGCGGGCGGAGCGTTCATCAACAGCAGCTCGGAACCGTTCAACGAGGAAATGGAGATCGACCACGAACGATTCGTCAACTGGCTCAACCATTTCGGACTCCCAATGTACCAGATTCACAGCTCAGGACACATGATGCCCACGGAACTACGGGAAACCATCGCGAAGATCAGTCCGAAAACGCTTGTCCCGATCCATACAGAACAGCCACACCTCTACGAACTCTTCATCAAAGACTTGGCCAAGGTTCACCAGCCCATCAAAGGATCCACGTGGACGGTGAACTAGAGAAACGCGCGAACCGAGCACGAGAAGCGGCAGAATTTACCGACGTTTCAAAGCCTCCAATGGTGAGAATGTAATTCTCCGGGCGTTGAAGTGGGAAGACCTCGACGATTGTGTAGCTTTCATCAATGATTTGGTCGGAGAAAAAGACAGTGAGCCAAACCTCGGAATAATGGCTGATAGAAAACAGACGAGGGAGGAGGAGGCAGAGTGGCTTGCGACCCAGTTGACCGGGATTGAGAAGGGCAAGATTGTGAGCGTTGTTGCAGAAGTGCGGGGACGATTGGTAGGAAACGGATCAGTCACAAGAGGGTCCTATGATGACACCAAACGCCATGGATTCCTCGGGATAGCCATCTCAAGGAAGCATAGAGACCGGGGGATCGGCCTTGAGATGATGCGGACTCTGGTTCGGGAGAGTCGGAGGGTGGGGCTGAAGACAGTTCAGCTGGAGGTCTTTGCAAGCAACCGACGTGCTACGCATGTGTACGAGAGAACCGGGTTCAAGGAAGCAGGCAGGATACCGAAGAAGATGCTGAGAAATCGGAAATTCATTGATAGTATCGTCATGGCCCGAGAATTGTGAGGATCAGAGCCCCTTCCTTACAATTGCGAACCGTTCCAGCTGGCGATGGACCTTGAATCCGGCTTTGAGATACATGCTCAACGAGCCCTTGTAGTTCTCTTCGGCCCAAGGAGTCTCCCAGGCTCGCTTGACGGGATTGGTTGTAGGATAACCCTCCGCAATCTCTAACCTGTCTCGGCGAAACATGTCGCAAGCTGCACTCAGAAGTGCCCTGCCTACACCTTTTCCTCTATGACCGGGGGCCACTAGGAAGCACATGATCGAGCCGATCGGCTCCGCGGGATCGTCTACGACGGTAGCATATCTCCGCATGTTAAGGAAGTTAGAGCGAGCCTGTGCATTACACCAACCAACCGCTCTCCGATTTGCGATGGCCAGCAAGCCGTGGGCTTGGCCTGATCTGATTCGTTCGGCACGTGCCGCTCGATGAGCAGGCCCGGCTTTGGCGGACGAATCCCACTCGTCACCGGGCGTGTCGTAGAATCCGCAGTAGCAACCAGACCATTCTGGAAAATCGGTGAAAGCGTCCTTATCAAAGAAATTGAGATACTCGTCGAGGAGTCCCGGCGTGAGCTCCAGAACCTCAACTTTCACCGTGTGACTCATATCTCTCTCATGTTTCTCTGAGAGAGTATAAGGGCCGCCTTTGAGGACTTGTGGTTCTGTTAAGTCTTCATTGAACGAATTGTCGTAGTTGTGGGTCGTTGACTTAACTTGCCTCCATCGACTTTGAGGATTAGGGTCGCGTTCTCCGGTTCCCGTTCCTCTACCATTGCTTCACCTAGAGGCCCGTTGGGGCTGAACCTCAGCCCTCTCGCAGCTATGTTTCTAGCTGCGTTCTCGTCCCTGTCCATGATGGCTCCACAGTGTGGACACCACAGTCTTCGGTGGGTGCTCTCTAGGGTCTTGTACCCGCATACCGAGCACCGCTTGGACGTGTTCCTAGCAGGAACGTAGATTACCCTCACTCCTTCCCATCGCGCCTTATACTCTATCTGTCGCTGCAGTTCTCCATAGCTCCAGCTGTTCATTCTCGCTCGATAGCTTCTGGATTGTCCGTTACCCTTTCGATAGAGCCTTCTCATCCCAGTTAGTCTTTCCATGACTATACCATATCTTCTATTCTTAGCCTCGTCAACTACTCTCCTGGACACGTTGTGGATTAGTGGCTGGACACGGTTCCTCTGCTTCCTTCCATACTTGCCATGGACTCGTTTTCTTATTCGGGAATCGTTTCTCTTGAAATGGCTGTTGACAAAGCGATAATCGGATTTGATCCTGGTCGCTTTTAACATGTCGAATCTTCGAACGATCTGGTCTGTTGATGCGACCGTCACATTGTCCAGATTACGGTCTATCCCAACGTATCCCTCCGGTTTGATGTCGACCGTTTCTTTTGAGTAGCTTATGCTGAGCGAATGCGGGGTCAGCGTGACCGAGCGAACGTCATGCCCGGAGAGGACTTGGAGAGTGTGATTGTTCAGCTTAACATAGATGTATTGTCGTGGGTTGAGAGGCAGTCTGAGAAGATCACTTTGGATTTTGAACCCGTAACATGTGGTGAGCATAAGCTTCCCAGCGTATGGAACGCTTGTACGAGGGTTCTTTCTCTTGGCCTTTCGATAGTTGCGGAGTATTCCGGTGGCGCTGCTGATCGCCCCGAGTCTGTAGTAGCTGAGCGTACTGGGACTGAGTCTATTATACGATCTCAAAGAGAGAGTCATAAGACTTGAAATATTCTCTTCTATTCCAAAAGCCACGCATTCGTTCACCATGCGTCTGAACTTGTCCAAGAGGGATAGAAGTTCGTTTGAAGCCTGATGTTTCTGTCTGACTGTCTTCACCGCCAGCACAGGGCACGCCAGACGTGGAAAACGGGCTCTCTTGCCAAATATCACAGAGAGGATGGCGAACATAACCGCCACCCAGAACCAATTTCATTCAGGACTAGATTGGACAAGCCCATCAATCCGACAAAGAATTAGCAAGGCCTAGAGATACAGGGAATCAGCTCGTCGATAACTTGTTGTTCGGAGCAGTTTGTCTTGACTTGAAGGTAGTGATCACAACTACTGCGATTACAATAACTGAAGAAGCGAGAAGGGTCCGTATCGTCAGTTGTTCGCCAGCAAGGAAATATCCGAGGAGAACGGCAACGACAGGATTGACGTATGCGTAGGTGGACACTCTCGCGCTCGTTGTCTTTGTCAGAAGCCAGACGTAGGATGAGAAGGCTATCAGGGAACCGAATACTATCAGATAAGTGAACGAGACAAGTGATAGGAACGATACGTTACCTGGTTGAAAACCAGCCCATTCTCCAGAGACCACTGAGACCACGAGGAGAAGGGCTCCACCGGCTAACATCTCCATTCCACTGCCCAGCAATGGCGTCTTTGGCAGAGGTGCCGTTCTAGAATAGACCGACCCAATTGCCCAAGAGAGCGAGGCGAATATCAGAACTCCAGCCCAGAGAGAGTTCAATCCGCCACTACCCGCGAGGTCGCCAGGTCCTACCATCAGAACAACTCCCCCGAAGCCCAGGACCAGGCCGAGAACGACGTGAAGAGTTGGGACGATACGGTCCTTTCGCAACAGCTCCAAGAGAGCCATCCAGATGGGAACTATCGTGATCAATACCGCAGCCAAGCTGGAGGGAATCACCTGTTCGGCCTTCGTCACCCCACCGTTTCCCCCGAGCAACAGTAATCCCCCAACAATGATCGCGGCTTTCCAGTTAGCCCATGTTGGACGTTGTGCTCCTCTCAAACGGATCCAAGCGTAGAGCACTCCCCCTGCAATCACGAAACGAGTTGAGGCCATCAGAAACGGTGGGAATGTTTCGATAGCGAAACGAATCGCTAGGTAGGTGGACCCCCAGATCGTGTAGATCGAGAGGAATGCAAGAGCGATTCGCAATCGCACCGTCAACACCGGCAATGCTAGCCCTGGTGACAGAGCCGGCTGTGACGTTCCGGATAAACCATGTCCGCGATAGGAACTCTTTTACTCCATAGCCAGTCTTACGAACAGTGAGCTGTATGTTCAAACAGATTGACTATGTGATGATCGGAGTATCAGACATGGACAAATCAGCTGGATTCTACAAGGATACACTCGGCATGCCTCTGAAGTACGAGACCAGCGAGTGGACTGAGTTTCAGACCGGGGCTACTACATTTAGCACTTCACTTGTCAAAGCCTCGGATCATCTCCGCGACCCCGCAGCGAGAGATGGTTTCCAGAACATCAACGATAGGCTTCACTGTTTCTGATCTTGACAAGACGTACCGGGACTAAAGGCGAAAAACGTGAGATTCGTCATGGAACCAAAGATGCGAGAACAGGAAGGAGTCAAACTCGCTGTCTGCCTCGACCCAGACGGCCTAGAAATATCTATGTCAGAAACTGTGAAACAGTCAATGCGGGCCGAAGCGCACGCGAACTACTGACCTCTGTCCAAAACCGGCGATCGTCATGACGCTGCCGAAAGCCTAACTAGAATTGTCAAGCGTGTCAATCTCGGACGCCCCAGTGACGCTGAAGGATGGAAGAGGGGTTAGGCTCGCGACATACCGGGACGAGGATAAAGAAGGACTTGTGTCCATGTATGCTAGCATGTCACCTGAGGCTATCAAGTGGGGCTTGCCTCCCTACGACCGCGCCAGGATAGAGCGCTGGACGTCCGACCTTACAAACAGGATCATCCTAATCGCCCGATTGGAGGAGAGGATTGTCGGACACTTGCAAATATTCAGAATTCCCGACGAACGGCGCAAAGGCGTCACGGAACTTTTCATTTACATCCACCAAGACGTTCAGAACTTAGGGCTGGGAACCATGATGATGAAGAAAGCGATCGAGCTGGCGAAGGAACGAGGGTTCCATAGAATTGGACTGAGCGTGGTTGCGGATAATCATAGGGCTATCAATGTCTATCAGAAAGTTGGCTTCAAGAAGGAGGGTATTGCAAGAGAGACTTTCTTCGGGGAAGACAATCGCTATCATGATGAGGTCGAGATGGGCCTCCTTCTCCGATGATCAGCTAGCGAGTTCCAATGTACAAGCCCCGGCCCATAAGCCCCTCCGGATCGTAAGTTGCTTCAAGCTTCGCACTCCGAAACGCGTCAAAATACTCGTCTTGAGTGAAAATCCCCAACTCAAGTCGTTCAACAAAATGCTCAACCCGTCTCGGCGTGGCGACGAGATGGTGCATGTCCATTACAGATAATCTCCCCCTTCTCTTACTGATGTTCATACGAGCGATCTTCAGCTCGGGCCGGTCTACGAAATTAGCGTGAACCGATACTTCCCGCCACTGTTGAGGGGTAAACCAAGGTTCTACAATTAGGACTCCGCCAGGCTTGAGGTGTCGGGACATGTTCCGAATCGCAAGACCCAGTCTCTGTTTGGTTTTCACGTGGCCGATAGCGCTGAATAGACATGTGATAGCATCGAATCGTTTGTCGAGCTTGAACGAAACCATGTCACCACGATGGAACAAAATGTTAGGATGCTTCTTCTTGGCGAGTCGCAGCATTCGCGGGCTGAGATCTAGTCCTTCGACTGAATAGTCGTTTTTCAAATAAGTAATATGGCTGCCGGTTCCACAAGCGACTTCGAGCAGATTATTGCCGGTGGAATGCTTGTGTTCCTGGATCAGCAGGTGAAGTTTTGCTGCTTCTTTCTTGTAGTTCTTGAACGAGTAGATCTGGTCGTAGAGTTCTGCCGAACGATTGTACAATTGCCGATGTTGAGAGAAGTTGCTTGTGGGCAGATATGGCTTGGGTAGACTGCCTATGGGTGCAGCGGCAGAACCATCGCGTCCTCTGGAGCTATCAATCCGATCGTGACTAGCTGAGTGACGACTTCGAGTATCTGCATCCGAATCTCGGCGGGAGAGACTTTCTTTTCCATTGCGAGTTCTGATGTTAGCTCGTCGATTGTCTTGTTTCCATCGCTTTTCTCCCAGAGACTGGCGATGTCATCGTTCCCAAGGTACCGTGAATTCGCCTCGTTAATCAGGACAATTGTCCCGTCAGGGTTTTTGGCAATATGCCCCTTCTTTCTAGGCTTGAAACTGGCGGGGTCAAATTCGATAGTCACCGGTTCCTGGTTGGATTGTAGACGTTCTCGAGCTGCGGCACTCATCTTGTCAGGCGTCCAAGGTGGATCCCAGACTATATCGACATCAGCTTGCTTGACGCCGGGTATCTTCTCGATTAGTTCCTTAACCTGATGACTCAAGTAAGCGCTGGCGGGGCAGCCCGTAGCCGTGAGGGTCATTCGAACCTTCACTATGTTATTGTCTATGGCGACGCCGTAGACTAGACCGAGATCGACTATATTGACTGGTATCTCGGGATCGTAACAGTTACGGAGCACATCCATCACCCGACCAACAGAGAGCTCTTCGCTCAAGGACTGCAACCGAGGGTCCTGATGGCTGATCCACCTAATAGAGCTATTCGCCCATCAGACATACTAGGTGGGTCACTGGACAATGATACGTGGAGGCCCGGGGATATTCAAGTCCCATACATGTATGTCGCACGTGGAAAGTGGAGAAGTGCTCGAGGACAAACTCGTCGACCATGACCAGAGATTTTGATTTTCGAGAACCATTGAATAGTCTGTAGAGGCCGGCGCTGTCCAGTTGAAACTCGCAAAGCTCGTACCATTCAGATGCCATTGCCCCACTGACCGAGGTCCGACCGTCCAAAAGATACTACTGGTCTGTGGATCGGTCAAATCGACCTTTACAGAACCGGTCGTGACATTGAAGCTCCACATATACGAATGGGACTGAGTCAAAGTCAAAGTGAATGTCGGCGCCTTGGTGAATGAGGCGTTGTCACTAAAGATTAGAGTCGGCGCATCCCCGCTGGGGCCGCGTGGGTTGCGCGGAATCGCTGATTGTTGTGAACCGGGAAAAGGGAAGGGCAGGCTTCTAGCTAGAAGAAGCAGAAGTACGAGCACGAGACTTGAGATACCTAGTATCCTCTTGGTATCGTGGGAGACCATCATCTAGTCCTTTTTCGGTTTCTTCGCCTTCTTGCTCGGATATCGTCGACCAAGTTCGGCGAGCTCGCTCTGCCAAGGACGATTCATGTATTCACCGAGAATTCCGCCTCCCTCGGGGTTGGGAAAGCTGACTGGATGTTTTTGGAATTCTTTTTCATTCTTCCGCTGGTTCTGAAAGAGATAGAGCGCGACTATTTCGGAGCTCACCCAGACTCCGAGTAAGAGGGCCCCGCTGTTGAACGGGTTAAGGTTGTACAAGAGGGAGATTAGGCCGGTCGCCATGAAAGCTAAGAGTACGGACCCAATGGCCTCGCCTCCCTTAGGGCGGAGCAATACTCTCTCCACTATGACGTAGGCACGCAATGCTAAGAAGATTTCTCAAACAAATCTCCTACGATACGAGCTTCAGAGTATTCGGTTGAGCCTGTCATAGGCAGCTGGGAGAAGCCGGTTTTCAGCATCGATCAGAGGTTTGAGCTCTCCCGATTTCAATAGCTTGGCGATCCCGGTCCCAGTCGCGAGTTTTCCGTGACGCCAGCTTCGTAAGATAGGGCCGTACTCTCCCTTCAGGCTCTTTGTGACACTCTTGACTACGTTCTGGCCTTTCTCTGACTTACTCTCTACTTCCACCTCGAAGAGTCGTATCTTTTGATCGTCGAAGTCGTAAAGCACTGAATCAATGTCTAATTCTGCTAGGACGGAAGAACCCTCATGGCCGAGGGTAACATCACGTACCTGCCGTTGTGTCTCGCGATGTTGAATGGGAACGAGGCCTTTGGTCTTCAATAGTTCAATCGGGTCTGAAGGAGTTATCTGGCCTGTAGGACTAGAAGGTTGATGCGGGATTTTCAGCTCGGAAACCACTTTTTCAATAGTTCCATGTGACCAGGGAACTTCCATCTCAGATCGGACCATTCCACCCCAGAGAGTTCGTCTAGGATGGGTCTTCATGGTAATCCAGCGATCCTGGTTGTCCGTCCGTATTCTCAGATTCAACTTGCGGTGCGAGAGAAAGTGGTTGGGCGTGTCGAAGTATGTGTCGGCAAGAAACTTCGTCTTCTCACCAACCAATCGATAATCTCCGACGCTTTTCTTTTCAGCAATCTTTCTGACAATTTCCTCAGGATGATCTGAGAGTATGAGGAGGATCGATTCGATCTCGCGGCCGAAACCGAGAGCTTGAGGTAGCTTGACCATCCGAGTCCAACTCATGGTTTGAACGGAGAAAGTGTGGTTACTGAACTTTATCTGACTCACCCAAACCTGCAATAGGGACAATTGACAGAGCCCAAGAGAGGAAGGAGACAACGACGTGCTTTCTCGGACGACAAAGAAGTCGAGACTAAGATGGCAACTTCGCCAACATCCGTTCGGATCCCATCAAAGACAGCGACTTCGACAAGCATCGACATTTTCATACTAAGGCATGGAGAAGCCGGAAACCGAATGACAGTTGCAGAGAAAGATTCCGAACGACCCCTAACACCGGAAGGCCGGGCCGCGATGCAGAAAATTGCCAGGTCATTGAAGGCAATCGGATTGCAAACCGATCGAATCTATACAAGTCCGTTGAGAAGAGCTCAAGAGACCGCTGAAATTGCGGCCAGGGTCCTCAACGTCCCAACATTGGAAGAATGGGACGAATTGAAACCAGATGGAAGTAAGGCAGCACTCTATCGCAAACTGGCAAGACTCGAACAAGACTCCAGACCAATCCTTGTGGGACACGAGCCTTACCTGACCTCGATGATTGGAGAGATCATCGGGACCACGAGTGCTAAAATTGTTCTGAAAAAAGGAGGCGTCGGAAAAGTCCGAATAACATCATTTACCCCTAGAGTCTCCGGCGAACTCCGCTGGCTTCTAACACCGAAAATCATCACTAAGATTTCTTGATAAACCCAAAACGAATCACAATGACTCCGCCGAAGTAAAACGGAAACGACGGGCGGCCCATAGCCAAGTTTGAAAGTCTCCGTGATAGACCTAGGCTACAACTCGCTAAAACTGGTGAACTACGAAGTCAGGCGGGACAAGTCATTCATCGCGTATGGACAGCAATCAGTCCTCGCGAAAGTTGGAGAAGGGCTCGATCAGACAGGCTTCCTTGGAGACAAACCCATCCGACGAACTCTCAAGGCCCTGAAACAGTTCCGCGCAATTGTAGACCTCGAGGAGTCAGACCATGTCCTCCCCGTCGCGACCAGCGCGGTTAGGGAAGCAGGGAACAGAGAAGAATTTCTCAAAGCAGCGTATCAAGAGACAGGATTTAGGTTCAAAGTACTATCCGAAAAGGAAGAGGCAGTATACGCGTTCGAAGGAGCCAAGAGCGCCACTAGCGTTCATGCTGGCTTGTTCTTCGATCTTGGAGGCGGAAGCTTGGAAATGGTCACCTACTCGGAGCCAACGATCAGAAAAATCCTCTCAGTTCCTCTCGGAGGACTGAGGCTAACTGACCTTTACGCCAAGCCAGGCGGATCTTACACAAAGAAAAACTATGCCCGGATGAGAAAACGGATTCTCGAACTTCTGCCGGAGAAAAAACATCTTCCAGCTTCAAAGAACCTTGACCTGGTGGGTGTCGGAGGCTCAGTCCGCGCGATCGCTCGGTATGACCAGATGCGAAGACAGTATCCTCTAAACAAGCTACACAATTATTCGATGAAGAACAACGCCGTGGAATCGGTACACCGCTCTCTGCGCAGAATGGGCCTTAGGACTTTAAGAAAGAACCCTGCGATTGGCCAAGAGAGAAGTCAATCAATCATAGCCGGGTCTCTAGTAGTTCACCTGCTGATGGAGAAGATTGGGTTTCGCAAACTCATCGTTAGCACGCATGGTCTCAGAGATGGAGTGCTCTCCGCTTTCCTCGAGAGCCCAAGCTCGTACCGTCAGGGACTCGTAAACAGGGTTCTGATGCGCGAAGGGACGCTGATTCGCGCGAAAGCTTCCGCCCCGGAGAAGTTGGCGAAGTCGCTGTTATCGCATAGAAACCTGACCAAGAGGGAGTATGCGATCCTTTCAGAGGCTCTCGATCACGTCTTGCCCGACCTTCCTATCTACAATCCGGAGACCTTGTTCTACATTGTTTTGGAGGCTGATAGCGTACTGTTACACCAGGACCAGCTCATCATGGCCTTGTCTGTTGCAAGAGCGATGGGAATGAGGCGGACAGATTGGGCTCAGGCGAGCTACAAGCGGCTCCTCGACAAGAAGAGCATGGAGATGGTGAAGAAAATTTCGGTCCTGATACAGCTTGCTCAGCTCCAACAGAAGACGGACATCCATCTGTCCATTAGTTCTGAGCGTGGAATCCCTCGGCTTCACATAGCCCAAGGCAAGCAACCTATTCCAAAAGTGCTTATGAAAGATGTTCTTAGAGACCTCGAAGACCTGGAAGGCGCCTTCAATCTCCAACTTGCCATGTAGCCACCGAAGAAAACCTAAGTAGCCTCACATCTCGAACCCAGCCTTCCCTTGATTACTCGCGACTCTTTCGAGAACGAGTACGACAAATTCGTGAAAGCTCTGACTCGGAGAGTCAAGGCCTACCTTCGAGATCCAAATGCTGAGAATGTTCACCGGCTTCGAACCGCGACTCGCCGTCTGCAAGCCGCCTTCACATTGCTTCCTAAGACGACACGGAACCAAAACAAAGTGCAGAAAGCCATGTCTCGTATCAAGAAGTTGATGAAAGTAAACGCTAGCGTGAGAGACCAAGACATTATTCTCTCGAAATTGTCAATGTATAAGCAGAATCGTACATTCGAACGACTGACAGAGGATCTGAGGAAATCGCGCAGGTCCCATCTGGAGCAAGCGAAAGAACTAGCAATGTCTATTCAGAAAAATACGGGACTTCGCGTAAAAACGACGGACCTTTCCGACTCATTACTGGAGAAAAGATACAACAAGGTTGTGAGAAAACTGAGCTCGAAGATTGCCAGCGAGCTGCCGTTAGTAAGAGAGGACCAATCTAAGGTAGAGGAATTACACATCGTCCGAAGAGATTGCAAGCAACTCCGTTATGTTTTGGAAATGGGCGAATTTTCTAAGCCGCCGAAGCCGCTTGTAACGCTCCGTTCTTGGCAAGATCTACTTGGCGCGATACGGGACCACGATGTGATGCTCGCGTACCTTCGGGGACTCACCAAATCCTCGGAAATACAATTGGCGTTAAACACTGAAACCGAGAGTAGGAACAACAATTATCGAAAATTCGTCGAGGCCTCGAGAGAGAATCCAATTTCTAGATTTGCTGGCAAGCCTTGAGATCGTTCTAGTTCGGCAGGCTCATCAGCCACTGGTTCTTGGTCAGGGTCGTGGGCTCCAGTGAGTACTCTTCTATGAGATAGTTCGCCATGGATGCCACATCGTTGATGCTCAGCGTTTCAGTTCTCGGAGAAGGCGAGTTCAGAACATCCTCCACCTCCAACTGGTACAGCTCGTGGCCTCGATGCGTGCTCCTATCCATCATCACCGCGTACTCCCGGTTTCCCCCGTTCCGCTCAACCATGAAGTACTTCCTCCTCCTCGTGAGAATCTTGTAAGGCATCTTCAACATGTCCTGCCGAAGAGGCTCCTCAACTTCCCGCCTCTTTATCACGTTACCCAGTCGATAGGGATCTTGGACGACCTGAAAGTTCTCCTTGACCGTCGCGGACCTTGCTTGACCACTAGTTTCGAATCTCAGATATTCATGCGTGGGTACCTGAACGTAGTGGTATAGCTTACCTGTCTCCATGACATTCGGGTAAGAGTCAGAGAGTTTGAACCCTTCGATTTTTCCTTCAGATAGATCGTTTCTTATCCTGGGGAAAATGTCCTGGTCTTCTGCGTCAAGCGCAACTTTTGCTTTGATCTCTGTGTTGTGGCTCGGTTCCTTGTATGCTTCGCCCGATTTCCTAGCGCGGTCTTCGACGAGATTGAAGATCGTGGCTTTCTTGGAAATGCCCTGTTCCGCGTTTTCTTTCCTGAGGAGACCGTGGATTTTTCTGACCAATGGAGAACTTGTTCTGCCGGGCGGAATCTTTAGCTCAACAATGGCTCGGTTCGAGGCCCCTAGCATTGTCCCTGCAAGTCCCTCGAATGTGAAATACCGGACATCTTCATCCATTGTAACCCGCGCTCCTTGATCACTTTCCAGAAAGTGATTCCTAGAATAGCTCGCGGCTGCATAGAGGCCCAGTTTGTGTGGAATCCCGACTTGGCCGAGCCGGCTCATTCGCTTTACCCTCGACAAGATTTCTTGAAGAGGCAGCATCTCGTTCCGTCGTTTGTGTCTGATGAAGCGGCCGTGTTCTGATCTGGTGTTCTTTACCTCGAAAATCCATTTGTCGCTCAGCTTGAGTTTGAACCGTTCCTTGAACGGTTTTTGCTCGTATCTCCTTCCTCTGATCGAGTAGGTGAATGGGACTTCGTGCTCCTCATTGTTGAAGTACAGTGTTTGGTTGACGGGGTTGGGAAAACTGTTCAGGCTCATTAGCTCGAAAAGGCTGAGCTTGAATCTCTCAGCTTTGCGAGCATCGATGTAGTACCGAATTTCGGCTCTGACTTGACTTTTCAGATATCGCAGCTCCTCTAGCCATTGTCTTCCTTGGAAACGTTGGGAAAGAGAATTTTCAAGACTCGGGCCTCATAAACTAACTGAGCCTCGAAATGGGTGTTCACAAGTACCGGGCTAAACTGCTGTCCTCTGTAAACTCTGGAGCTTCTCAAGGGCGCTGAACTCCGGATTCGCCGCCGGCAACTGACTGTTTGGCAAAGGGCCCAGCCTATCTATTCGCTATCGTCGCCTTGAACTCTCAGGATTTTCCGAACGGCTCTTCTGTCTGGGATAATGCTGAGATTGGAAATCTTAGATTCCCAATACACTCGCTCTGCCTCTGTGGACCGGATTCTACCATTCCACTTCTCCACGTGGAAGTAGTGAATTCTCTGTCTCTCGCCATTGGTCGCTGTGACCAGACTCTTCTGTACAAGTTTAGCCTTCTCGACGTCGACTCCGAGTTCTTCCTTCATCTCTCGTTTCAAAGCATACTCCAAGGTCTCACCGGGGTCCACGTGACCGCCGGGAATCTCTATCAATCCCGGATCCGCATCGTCGTCATCTCGCCTTTTTTCTACGAGGAACTTTTTCCTCTCCACCAAGATTCCATCCACGCAGTCAGCGATCGTTCTTCTATGACTTTGGTCTCTGTCCACATTCTCGTTCGTCCATTCTGTCCATAGAACGTCCATGCCAGCTTTTCTCATCTTACCATCACGAATTAGGTTCAGCGCACGCGCTTTGTTGTACTTCGACCAATTGGCTCTCGACCTACGCGGAGTAAATCGTACACCAAGTCTTGTTTGGCCGATTCGCTTGACTCTACTGTCAATCCAGCCATAGCATATCGCCTCTTCAACCGCTTGGTCGAGGAAATCTCTGTATGAAATTAGTGGTGTTTCGGAGAGTTTCTTATCGTAGAGAAGCCAGATTTCTCTTGCAGTTTGATGATTCCTTGCTAGCCATGCTCGCCACTTGTCTCGCGAGGAAAAATTCAATTTCTTACTCTTGGCAGGCGTGCGGGTCCAATCTCCCAGGGAAGAGATCCGAATGCCTCAGACGAACCAGAGGGAGGGCAATAGGGTTTAGCTAGTAGGGAGAGCAGAGCCAGAGTTTTCTCGATTTTCGGATGAGGGAGTGCTCGGCCGCTCTTCGGCGCGCGAGACAGGATCCGAATTCGAATGCGAAGGCTCGTCATTCGGTGTCTGGTCCAGCTTGCCAGACTCATGCCCCTCACACCACTTCGTAAGCGCATCGACAGCAGCTTCGCTCAGGGAGCCTCTACCATACCCATAGACGTTCATAGCCAGCCTTCTGAATCTCTTGTCCAGCTCCTCGGACAGGTATACCTTCAGCTCGGCCATCGGGTAGTCATCTCCTTCTCACTATAGGGACAAAGGGACATGGCTATGCACCCGGCGTAACGGTGAGAGGCGTCGGGGAGTTAGGCCACGGGCTAATCCGTGGGTAAGCTAGTCATCTCTTGGAAAAGTGGTTTTGAGATGCCGACCAGTACACAGGACCCGTTCGGCGGCTTTCGGCCCATAATGCCTTCTGTCATACGATTGCTCGTGGGAATCATCGTCCTCATTGTGGTCCAGAGCATTGTCCTGGGTTTCCCAGGAATCACCCAGCTAGTCCCAGGAACAACGTTCAGCATTGCTAGCTTCGTCATCTTTACACTCGGGCTAATAGTTGCCGCGGTCGTCTTGAAATATGGAACACAACTTGCCAACGCCGTATCGGACACCTACAAGACGTACAAGGCTTACGCACCGGTCCTCGCTTGGGTCTTCCAGCTGATGGCTCTATACATCCTCTACAGCGTCATGCAATCAATGGTCATCGGATTCTTCGCAAGCGCACCGTGGGCATACCCGCTGATTTTCCTCGCAATGGCTCTCATACCGACCGTCAAAGTGGTAGTGACAGTTGTGCACGCTCTAGAAGGCCAGAACGCCCACAAACAAACCATAAGCAAAGACCAGTTCTAGCTCAGCACGGCTAAGATCAAGCCATGACTACGAAGTTGGAAGATCCAACCCCCAATATTTCTTTCATAATCATTCCGGTCATTTTATCGACTCGAGCCTTATCCACCTCGGGCCAAGGGGGTAGAAAGAGATTCGATGCCTCGAAAACCCAAATACTCAGTAAAACCGCCTGGATTCAGAGGGAAATTCTACCAGCCTCCTCGGACAAAGGCAGGGGGCCCTCGAAGATGCGCAAGGTGTGGTAAGATGACGGTGGTTTCAAGGCATGGACTCTGTCCAGATTGCAAGAAGATCCTCGGCAAATGGGTGTAAGGGTTCGGCCAACTTATCGTCGGGTACCTCTCCAACCTATGAACTGGGTTTCGACTCTCGTTGTTGACCCTTTTGGCTGTCAAATCTGTCTGGCAGAACTACGCTCCAACACGAGCCGCTCTAGGATTACTGAAGATGTTCAGGGCGATGGTCAACGATTCCATCCGAATTGGTCTAGTGAACGATGCGTCTTCGCTGAGAAAACTCTCACTTCTCTCATATAATCAGCTTGCCCATTATGACTCTCCCAGTTGTTACAAGCTCTGCGCTATTAGCAGAGCAGCAGGCATACTTGCTTCCAGAAAAAAGTCTCTGAAGAGAGGGTTCGCCACAAAAGAACCTATACGATCAAACCACAGCTTGTCTCCTGCTACGGGTTCAAGATAGAGAACGGATACCTGCATATTCCGGTATCGAGAGGTAAACGTTTCAGCATACCCTTAACCAGGCACACGTTAGAGGTCATTTTTCAACCAGGAGTCAAAGTTTGTTCTTTTCACCCTAACCCTGAAGAGATTGAGCCTCTGTATCGCCCGCGACGTTGTCACAGTAGAATGCGCGTCTACCGTAGGCGTGGACCGTAATCTTCGTAATCTTACGGTTGGAAACGACCAAGAGACTCGTCACCACGACCTCTCAGAGACGGTGAGAATCGTCAAGACTACACTGCGATCGCTTCTTTGAGACGAGAGGATACCAGGATAAGAACGGGCATAACGTCGAAGTATGGAGAGCGTAGAACTTCTAGGACCAGTCATCTCCTCCACTCTGCCACGAAGACAATTGTGGCAGTGGCGGCCCAGCGAAGACAAGCAATCGTTCTGGAGAACAGTCAGGGCATACGTTGTCTCTACCGGAAGGGAAACGGTCAAAACAGAAAATATCGAGGTAGAATGAACAGCTGGAGTTTCAGCGAGGCCCAGCGACAATTAGAGTATAAGGCCAGATGGATAGGACTCCCAGTCATTCGTTTGTCTAGGCGTGAGACCGGAGGTTCTAGTGTGTCTTGTCCGAGATGCGGGGAGAGACTCCAATCGGACAGGAGGTTGGGACGTAAGCTCTGGTGTGGTAAATGTCGAATAGTAATGGACCGGGACATGGTAGCAGCCGTTAACCTGTCTCGGCAGGGACGGGTGAGGTTCGCACGTTCCCGGCCTCCCATCATCGAGGCACAAGGCGGAGCAGTTGAAGCAGTGAAGGGGAACCCGACGCCTGCGGTAATCCCTGGAGTCGATGCCCCGAAGCTAACTCAACTAACAAAGAGTTAACAGAACCGGTGTAAGAAATTTCTACATTCAGCCAGCTTTAGTTTCACCCATCTCAACATTGGATTGGAAAGCTCGAAATAGACCGCCAGTTGCATACTTAGAAGCGCAATCATGTCCCAAGAGAAGCGGCTTAGGTTCCGAATTCGGACCCGTGACCAGGAAATCGAGCTTGAAGGAGACTTCGAATATGTCCGAGAGAAGTTCGAGAATCTAGTTGAGAGCTTACGACTCAAAGATGGAGTGGTACCAGCGAGACCGGAACCAGTCCAGACCCTGGAAGCCTCCGAGCCCTCGGACCTACTGAGAGGAATAGTGCAGTTTAGTGGAGAGGGACGACCCTATCTCACTGTCCCCGCGGATTCCCTGTCAGCAAAAGAAGCGCTCGCACTAGTCCTTTATTCAACCCATCCGAAAACATTCGGCGACGACGAACTGAGCACTCTTCTGGGATCCTCGTGGAAGACCACCAGCGGAGCTGTCGTGAGGGCACGAGCGAGTGAACTGAAACGTGAAGGCAAACTGATTGCCGAGAAGGGGTCCTATGTCCTATCTGGAGCTGGGGTCCAATGGGTCACAGGAGAAGTCATCCCAGGCCTCAAGAAAACTATTCAATGAAGAAGAGGATCCCTTCGCGCCTTTCCCTTGATCAAGTTTAATCTAGCACAGTAAACGCGCTATGGGCTGGTATTTTGCAAGTACAAGAAACGGCGACCCCTCCGAAACTGATGGGAATGCAGCTCGTAACCGAAGATGACTACCGTAGGTTCGTCGCCGAGAAGCACCACGTGAAAATAGAAAACGTGGATGTCGAGATAGGTCGACCCTGGCGAATCAAGGAGTTTGGGCCCCCGAAGGATTACAAGCCAGAAGAATTTACTGTCTGGAGCTTTCCCAGTAGAGGCGACTGGGCGACGCATTCTGGTAATTATCGGGGAAATTGGAGCCCCTACATACCACGAAACTTGATCATAAAATACTCCAAACCTGGAGAGCTTGTTCTCGACCAGATGTGTGGAAGCGGAACCACTCTCGTTGAGAGCAAACTCCTCGGCCGAGACGGGATTGGAGTGGATGTCAACCCGGATGCCGTTATGGTAGTGCAAGACCGTCTGAGTTTTGACTACAATACCCTTGATAGACCACGCATCGTGGAGACCCGAACCTATGCGGGCGATGCGCGAAACCTAGATTTGATCGGTGGGGAGACTGTCGACCTTATTGCGACCCACCCGCCTTACGCCGGAATTATCTCGTACAGTGGAAAGCGGATATTGGACGACCTCTCGCGTCTGAAGCTTCCTGCCTATATCGATGCGATGCGGAAAGTCGCGGCCGAATCATACAGAGTTTTGAAAAACAACCGATACTGTGGAGTTCTCATTGGAGATACACGAAAGGGACGACATTACATTCCAATCTCGCTTGGAGTTTTGCAGGCGTTTCTGAGCGTGGGTTTCATCCTCAAGGAGGACATCATCAAGCTTCAACACAAGACGATGACGACTCGACAGAGATGGCGGGGACATAGTTACGACTTCTACAAGATCGCCCACGAACATCTCTACGTATTCAGAAAACCAGCGCTCGACGAGAAAACAGCGCCGCTAAAGTACAGTAAGAAATGGTGGTAATCGGTCGATGAAAGATAGCGTCTTCGGTTTAGATAGACGCCGATCTCGGTTTGACCAATGAGAAGATAGAACCATGACTCTTCCCAATCCCGTTTGATATGAATAGCTCGCGCTTAACTCTCTTACTAAGGGTGAGATACCCCGGGTTAGGAGCGGGAGCGTACCCATGAAACACGGTCTCAGGGGCCGCGTCATACCACGCCCTTGCCTCTGAAAGTGAAAAGCTAACCAACAAGTCTCGATCTACACGCAGCTCTCGTAGTAAACGATTTTCAACTTCGTCAGTTGGTTGGTTGCCCTTAACGAGTTCCACGTATTCCGCGTAGAGTGGGTTTAGCTGGGTTTCTGTGTTGAGCAGGGCGAGGAAATAGTAATAGACCTCATCGGCAGAGCTTGTAAAGAACCAGCCGGGGACATCTGCTTTTTGTCTAACGGGCAGAGTACCACTTGATGAAACCTTTCTCGATCTATCATATTGGAGCTGGCTGATAGTTTCAAGTAGGATGAAACCACTGTCTGGATTGCATAGACCTCTTATCTTACGGGATGGATCAGACCCAATGTATGAGTCAACCTTGAGATCGATTGTCTTCTTCTGGGCGTTTGGCAGATTGAGAATTAGATCGATGCCCTTATCGTAGAACTCCGGGTTGGAATGCACGTCCCGAAGATCCCTGCTATCTTTGTCCTTCGTCAAGTACCGTTTGACTACCGTCATTCCAAACCATTCGAACTTCCTTGCCACGCGAGTAGTATGGACGGAATACTCTGTCAAGAAGACCAGAATGCATTAGAAACTAGAAGACTTATCTCTTACGAGATTTCTTTCGAGGAAACCCTCTAGCCTGAAGTGCCGGGAGTCTTGCTGACGATACTAGCTGAGTTCTCAAGTTGCCTGTTGCGGTACAGAAGGTATCCGCTAGTCAGGCTTAGGCCTGAGAAAATTATGGCGGCAGAGTAGAAGACCGCCTGGACACCACCTAGGTCGTCGGCTATTCCGGCTAGTACGAGGCCGGCGGCTATTCCTGCGCTTAGCATGAGGCTGTACAATCCCATAGCTGAACCCCGAAATTCCTTAGCTGCCTTGTCCCCGATGAACGCAAGGATGGAAGGGACCAATGCTGACCCGAGAAAGAACAAGAATCCAGCAACAATGACGATGGGTCCGACTATGTTGTAGGAGTCAACCCAAGATGTGCCGCGAGGAATGCTGACCAGCGGCCCGAAAACCTCCGGAAGAACTAGAAGGAACCCTATTTCACCTAAAGCACCCAGGGCCATTGTCTTGGTACGGCCGATTTTGTCAGACAACCGCCCGAACAAGAGAGCCCCTGCCCCGAGAAGTACGAGCCCGAGAAGAATGGGGAGTGCAGCCTGTGAAAGATCTGTCTTTCCCATCCTCGCGGCAAGCCTAGGCAAGAAGATGTAGAATCCCAGAACCACCGTGAGAGCGAACCATACCGGAAGGATAGCCGCTACATCGCTTGTGAGGCTAGAATACATCTGTTTCAGACTTCGTTGTTCATGCGCTACGTGTGCAGGTTCACGAAGGATGAGAAATACAGCGACAGCTGAGACCCCGAGAATAGCAGAGACGACTAGGAAACTCGCGCCGAGGTCAGCGGCGAAGATGCTGCTGAACGCGACACCGAGGACTATGCCAACCCCATACCCTCCTAGGTTCGCCAGATCAAATCCACCCATGCCAACCCCACGATTGGTCACAACTGTAAGATCCGTGATCATCGTCAACGAGGCAACCGTTACCATAGCTGCTGCCAAGCCTTCCAATCCGTGGGCACCGCCCACGAGCGCAAGATTGTTGGAAAGCCCGATCACTAGGCTTAGGATTGCGATAAGCCCCAGACCCGCCACGAACACTTTCCTTCGCCCCTTCCGATCGACGTAAGCACCAACGGGTAGAGCTGAAATTCCCTCGACAATAGGATAGATTGCCGTTACACCCGCCGCGAGGGCGGATTGAGTTTTTGGAATCGGAAGGTAGAGAGGAAAGAGGACCAAGATGACGCCGAACCCTATCCGAGTCAGAAAGACGGCAAGATACAGAATGGATAGTGTTCCTAGCTTTGCCAGCCAGCCAGAACTTGCCCCGGGGCTTTGTGCTTGAGGGTCAACAGTCAACGGTTAGACACATTTCTATGGCTCGGCAAGCTCGAATGGGCCGCAGTTAAGACCTTTCGATACTTCGGATCCGCCGTGTCCCCGTCGATCCCGATCTCTCAATTGCCCATCTAGACAGCTTAATTCTGTTCTAGAAAAGTGTCGTGTTTGCCGAGGCCCGCCGAGCCCAGCAAACCCAACTCTAGTCGTTTAGGAGTGTGAGCTTTGGTGCTAGAGAATAGCGTTAGTTTTGGCGGGCTCTACTCAATTTAGTGGACCCATAGAGATCTGTCTTGTATGGTCGAGGTTACTCCTCTTGACCCTAGTTCGTTTCTCAGCAATTCAGACAAGCATCGAGGGACTCGTTTCCCACAGACCATCGACGATGATGTTTGTTTGGAAACAGGTATTGATTTGGGGGATGGAACACATATTCTCTTTAAGCCTGGGATGCGACATTCATCCTACACTTACAGCATATCTCAACGCTACCCGGACGAATGGTTCGGGGCGAGATTCGTTTTGTATCCTCTACTATCGAAACTTTATGGAATTAGTCCCACGCTCCGTAAATCCTCTCCTCGAAGGAACGGCATCTGCGTGTACTTGAATTCCCGAGCTGTACTTCTCTTCAAGTGCCGAGCGCTTGGTTTGTCAAGCGGAGAACGCTCCCGAGTGGCATCGATCCCATCTTTTGTCAAAACTAGAGGAAGAGATTCCATTCTTCGGTTCCTCGAAGGTTTTCAATACGCCGACGGTTCGTTCGTTTGCGGCAACAGTCCCTGTGTTCGTGTAACGACTTCAAGTTGGAGGCTGGCTCAGGAGCTTGACGCGACGGCAAATGAAATTCCAATTCGTCACTCAATAAGCAGAGACCATCCAACAACGGGTTTTAGCCTGCGAATTAGTGGGGAAAAAGGTATCCGTCGGTGGATCCGACTTGTTCCGCTGCTGAATCCGGTCCAGATTTCGAAATTCTTGATTTGGCGTCGATTGTCGGAATGTCCACCCAGACTCTTCTTGCGTCAGAGTGTCGGCCTGTTACTGGGAGATATTTCCCCAACCTCCCTAATGCTCCGCCAATCTCCCAAGGATTACCAAAAGCGTTTCCTTGAGAGCATCGACCTTCTGACATTGTTTGTTCTCCGCAGTGCTTCCTTACCTATTAATGATATAACGAAGGAATCTGTAGGTCGATCTAGAGAAGCCACTCAAGAATCGATTAAGAGGTTAAGAATTGAAGGACTTGTGAGAAACCTATGTTCTTACAAACAACCCTCCTATACTCCTAGCTCCGACGGATTCGAACTCATTGAACGGTTTGAGGAAGCATGGGAAATGATAAGACGAGAGAATTCTAGAATTTTTCCCCTAAAGTCTTATGAGCGGCTTTCAGTTCCACGACTGATTGCCGAGGAACGCCGAGGTTGGCCTGTTTGAACAGGACCCTCGAAAGCTCAGCCTGTTCCTCTGAGAAGGGGAGGCGAGGGAGAGCACCCGGCTGAAGATGGTAACATCTGATACCGGGCTGACGGTCCCTTGAAGGGAGACCGGCCCAGTCGCAGGTTCAAATCCTGCCCTCGGCACCACAGCTTTTCATTCCACACGAGTGTCTATTTGTCCGACTGACTGCTCCACAATCCTTGCAGATTACAGTTGGATGTAGCACATAAGCACTCGTCATCCATCTTCCTTCCATCCACAATTATTGCACTTGTACTTTCTCATCATTCCCCACGCTCTATCCCAGTCCACTGCCTCGTCGCATGTGGGACATCCCTTCAACACGTCTTCTCTTTGTCTCCTACGAAATCGTTTAGAATTGAAGTCGGTTAGAATAATAAGGTCGAGGGAGAACTTAGGTCTCCAAATGAAAAGATCCTGATCACTATCATATTTGCGAGAAATGTCGAGTGATTAGTCAATGTGAGCAAAAAGGAAGCAAACCTCGCGGTCCCAGACCCAACCGATTATTTTTGCCCCATCTTTGAGCTTCTGGAATGGCCCGACTAAACCAATCTGCCAACTGGTGTTCCTATGCGACCCTTGGGCGTGCTAAACTAAATCAGTTGATTTATAAATCATATGAATTAGTTGGGCTCCTTCCTAGAGTGAGTTCTTTGCAATACACTGAGAAATCACATTGTCCACTAGCCTGTACACCCCTCTATCCACTCTTGTAATAACATCGTAATCTGACAGGTGCCTAAGGTAAGACTGAATGTAGTTTTGCGGTTTGCCCACCTTTCTCGCGATTTCTGAGGACTCCATCGGTTTGCCTTCTTGAGCAATTACCCTTACAATCTTGTTCAGCATCGGTCCTCCGGTTGCCTTTCCAAGGTCTTCCGCAATAACATAATTTGCGTAGATGTACAACGAACCTGTGGGAGCGGCGATTAGACGTTCAAACGTATTTTCAAGGCTACTCTTCCCATCCCATGCCTCCCCAAGGAGGATAATGTAGTAGGGATGCCCACCTACGAGGGAGAAGATTTTTTTCCCAGATTTCCTTAATTCTTCCTTCCCGACACCTATCTCCCGGTTCTCGACGACGCTACTGAATAGCTTGGTGGCGTATGACTCATCTAGGTCGCCGATTGTTTCCGAAGTAAAGTGCTGAAAGAGTGGGGAACCAGGTTCTTCGAAGATACTTCTTAGCATGTGGACTCTAGACCCGCTTATGATATGACAGACGTTTCCTCTTTTCTGCAATGCTCCCCTGTAAAGATCTAATACGTTCTTCAGTCCCTTGTACTCCTTCAACCTCAAAATGTCTTGAAACTCGTCAAAAATTAGCACCACTCTTTTCTTGGCCCGCTCTGCAATTACGTCTGCCGTCTTGAAAACTGACCTGAATAGTTTTGCAAAGTCTTCCTCACTCTTGTCTCCAAGCTTGATCTTTGGCATTATTGTCCCGTCTGGGGATAGTTCTACTCCAAAGGACTCAACTGATGATACCAGGTCGATAACTTTCTGAGCGATTGTCCTTGGTAGGCCCGAGGCCTTTAGCGCGACCTTCTGAAATCCGCCCAGATGATTACTGTATGCCGAAAGCAACTCTTCTTCCAAGTCTCGCAGAAATCCTTCCGGGTCAGTGGCTCTTTCCTTAACGTCAAAGTATACTACGACAAGCTCTCTCCTTTCCAATTCCTCCTTCACTTTGAGTAGTATCGATGTCTTTCCAATGCGTCTGTAGCCCAATAAGGCGAAAGATGGATGGATTCTGCTATTGGAAATATCTTTGACAAGCTTGTTAACAATTTCGTCTCTATCAATAAGAACGGCGGCAGGTACTGGCTTGCCGATGAACACAAGATCATTCTAAATGAATTCATTTATAAAAGGATTGGTTTAATCAGAGCCGAAAGAACTTCCTAGTCGCTTCGATGGGACAGTCAAATCGTCCTGGTGGAAAAAAGAGAATTGGGAATCTGGGAGCCTTCGTAACATATTGAGATTGACAGCAGCTACAACCAATACATCCCGAGAGTAGCGATAGCGGTGTCAATTTCTGTTGTGTGCGTTCTCCTACCCGCTCACTCGTTCTTTCATGTCCTGCTCGTCGATCGAGGTGAAAGGCAGCCCAAGTATTGACTCGAAGAAACCGTCTAAGAACTTCCAGCTCTGGATTTACTCGCTCGTAGCCCAGCCCAGAGCACGTTTCTATTCTGTGTCGGGCTAGGAGCAGTGACCGCAACGTTGATCGGATCAGTCAATGCAGGCGGTGGACCGAATGTGGGGTTCGCATTCTACGCGTTTATTACGTGGGTGAGTCTCGGTATCTTCTTCGGAGCCATAGTCTGGGTTGTCGACACGCTATCACTATGGCGAAGCTCTCTAACTAGACATTCATCAGTAGAACGGGACCCTGCGCTGCAAGCTTTGAGAGAAAGATACGCCCGTGGAGAACTGGACGAAAACCAGTTCGAATTAATGTTCCGGCGCCTAAAAGAAGTCTGATAGGACCCCCGAGGGCCTAGGACCGGATGTCCGAATTATGAAAAAGTCGACCACCAAGGGTATGGACTCGGAGCGAAATCTACCTTCTCGGACAACGCACGTGAGACAGCCCGCGGCTCAATTTCGGATCCGAAAGCTCGGAAGCGAGACCTGGCCTGACTTTGAGCGAATTGTTGAGAAGCATAACGGTGTGTGGGGTGGCTGCTGGTGCGTCGCCTTCCACCTCAAGCGCAGCGAGGAGACACAGTGGACTGGAAAGCACAGGGCGTTGAAAGAGAAGCTTGTTCGAGCGAATCAGTCCCACGCGGCCCTCGTCTATGACGGTGCGGATGTTGTTGGTTGGTGTCAGTTCGGACCCCCAGTCGAGCTCCCGGGCCGAATGAGCGGGTACGGTAAGTTGGATGAGGCTCCGCCCGACTGGCGGATTACGTGCTTTTTCGTCGACCGCGATCACAGGCGTGAGGGAATCGCGAAGGCAGCTCTGGAGGGCGCGCTTCGCATCATCGCCACCAAGGGAGGCGGGACGGTTGACGGTTATCCGATCGACACTCGAGGGAAACCGTATTCGAGTTCGTTCTTGTGGGGTGGAACTGAAGCAATGTTCGCCGAGCTCGGATTTCGTCCGCTCGGTGCCCTCGGTACAAGTAAATGGATGATGAGAAAAGTGGTTCGCGCTCGGTGAGCGTGCACAGTAGCTAGTACACTGAGACTCGGGCCACTCCTTTGATCCTTAACATCTCAGGAATAAGGTTGCCCGGCACGCCCTTATCTCCGATGAGAGTAAGTTTCGGTTCAGGAGAAAGCTCCGGGTCGTCGACCTGGGCTTGCCGTATGCTGACGCCAGCGTCAGCCAGGAGTTTGGACGCACTGGCGAGTATTCCAACGTTCTTCGGATCTTGAGCGCTTATTTCGACAACCCCGAGACCCAACTGCTTCGCGACGCCTCTGAGGGAGAGCCCCGCTGACTGCAAGTGTTCGAAGATACCTTGTAGGCCCTCATCGCGTTGTATCATCCTCAGGGTCTCTACCACAGTTCTTCTGTCGACTCCCGCCGCCCTGGCGATTCTAGCGGTCGGAATTTCTATTTGGTTGAGGTAGATTCTGTCGTCGCGTATCGCCAGGCCGTTCTCTATGCATAGCCTGGCGACTTTGAGTCGCTCAGGATGATGAGGTCCCAGCAGTTGCTCGATCTTGTTCCACATAGACGCACGTACTAAACTGTACAAGCAAGCTTAAAATGTTACGCAAAGCCACAATAACCGCCATGCTTGAGACCGAACAGGCTATGCTTCCCCAGAACCGAGTCACTCTAGAGGAAGACGAGATTCCAACACGATACTACAACATCCAAGCTGACCTTAGAGAACCTCTCCCTCCACCGCTCGACCCGAAAACAAAGCAACCAGTCAACCCAGCCGCTCTCGAAAGATTATTCGCCAAAGAACTAATCCGCCAGGAGATCAGCTCAGAACGCTACATCACCATACCAGACGAAGTCCTCCAGGCCTATCTCGAGATTGGCCGGCCGACCCCTCTAATACGAGCGACCCGGTTGGAGAGATTTCTCAAGACCCCCGCCAAGATATTCTACAAGGCAGAATACCTCAGCCCTACAGGCAGCCACAAGCCCAACACAGCCATAGCCCAAGCCTACTACAACAAGAAACAGGGAACCGAAAGAGTAGCTACAGAGAGCGGCGCAGGCCAGTGGGGATCCGCACTAGCACTAGGCTCTGAGATGTTTGGACTGAAGTGCAAAGTGTACATGGTCCGGATTAGCTATCAGCAAAAACCCGGCAGACGCGTCATGATGGAGACATATGGAGCGGAGGTCCGACCCTCACCAAGCGAGGACACGAATTATGGAAAGTCCTTGCTAGCCCAAGACAAGAACCATCCCGGAACTCTCGGTATCGCAATAAGCGAAGCGCTCGAAGACACCGTAACTCACGATAACACGAGATACTGTCTAGGCTCGGTCATGAACCATGTTCTGACTCATCAGTCGGTCATTGGCCTTGAGGCGAAGAAACAGTTCGAGTCGATCGACATTCAACCAGATGTAATAGCGGGATGTATCGGTGGAGGCTCTAACTTCGCAGGCTTTGCCTACCCATTTCTCGGCGACAAGCTCCAAGGGAAACTGGATGCGGATTTCGTGGCATGCGAACCGAAAGCCGTCCCATCCACAACGCGTGGAACCTTCACGTATGATTTTGGAGACACCGCCGAAATGACACCGCTCCTGAAAATGTACACTGTCGGCCACAAGTACCAGTCTCCTCCAATACATTCAGGAGGTCTAAGGTACCACGGAAAGGCCCCATCACTGTCTTACCTCATCAACAAAGGCCACGTGCACTCAGTGGCCTACCACCAGAACGAGGTTTTCCAAGCCGCCAGAACATTCGCCCAGACAGAAGGAGTCATCCCGGCCCCCGAGACCGCTCACTGCATCAAATACATCATAGACCGAGCCATCGAGTGCAAGAAGACCGGCGAGGAGAAAGTACTCGCCTTCAACAATTGCGGGCACGGTCTACTCGACCTCAAAGCCTACGAAGACTTTCTAGCAGGAAAACTCATCGACTACGAGCCACCCAATATTCAAGTCGAAACGTACGTAAAATAAACGAACACCAAAACCAGATCCTTCTATGGAAGGTCTGATCCTCTAGCGCAGGCCCAATACCGAAAGAACTGCCCGAGTGATAGTCGACCAGACATCTGATTCGGGATCAATCAGTTCGAAATGGCCGGCGCCTTTGAGGTTGACCAGAGTGGGCCTCTCGCCCAGCTGTTCTGCTCTCTCGACAAACTTTTCGGACTGAGAGAACGGAACGACGTCATCATCTGTTCCGTGGATGAGGACTTGTCTTGATCCACTGGGCAGGAGCTCGATGGGGCTCGCGGCATCGAATCGATCCGGGTACTGGTCCGGCGTTCCACCAATGAGCCTTGCAACAGCGCCGTTTCCTAGCCGTTGCTTCCATCCTGTCCGAAGGTCGCACACGCCGGCGAGCGACACTGCGCGGACAAGACGATGCTTCTGACCGCTTTGTAGAGGTGATGCTTTTGGAACGCGGTGTCTGCTCGCGAGCCATAGTGCAAGGTGTCCCCCAGCCGAGTGTCCTATGACCGCTGCCCGGGCAACATCGACGCGAGGATCTGAAGAGATTGTTCCTATGATGTGGTCAGTCGCGAAGCTGACATCTTGAAAAGTTCCAGGCCAGCCGCCACCTGAGTTTCCGATCCGTCTGTATTCGAGGTTGCAGGTGACAATTCCTTTGTTGGTAAGTGCCGTGCAGAGGGAACCGATGTGTTTCAAGTCATAGGCGGATTGCCAGAAACCCCCGTGTATCACGAACAGGAATGGGAACGGACCCGGGCCGTGGGGGAAACGCAATTCGGCAAAGTGTTGGGGTTCCGGGCCGTACTCGATGCGTTTGTCGAAAGTCGATGGAGGTCTCTCCAGGATGTCTCTCAAGTCCTTTTCAAAATGAGTTCCCGGTAGCCGCGGTATAAGCTACGGTATGAAAGCGATTGAGGAGTCTTCCATCTTGCGGGCTTTCTTTAGATACTGCTCTTAGTCAAAGAGTCCTTGGAAACACGAGTTGGCGATTAGTGAACTTCCTCCGGAAAAACTCCGGTTCGAGTGTCCACCTGGAAAGGTCGAATGCAAAACCAGCCAAGAACTCTCTCCCCTCGAGGGAGTCGTCGGACAAGATCGCGCACTCAAAGCTCTAGTATTCGGTGTGGAGATGAAGGCAAAAGGATTCAACATCTTTGCCGCCGGGCCGCCGGTCACTGGGAAGAGGCCTGCAACTAGAAGTTATTTGGAAAAAATCGCTAAGACCAAACCTACTCCGCCTGACTGGTGCTACGTGAACAATTTCCAGAATCCTTACGAGCCGAAGGCACTCAAGCTCGCAGCGGGCAAAGCTAAGATCTTCCAGAAAGATCTGAAAAGTCTCATAGAACAAGTCAAGAGAGCCGTTCCTGCAGCTCTTCAGAGCGAAGAGTTTGCCGCCCGAACAAACAGCATTACAAAAGGATCGGTGGAACAGAGAGATAAGATTCTCAACGAGCTCAACGATGTTGCCAAACAGTCGAGTTATGCCGTCCGGATGAATCAGCTAGGCATTGGAATAGTCCCCATCCGGGCGGGAAAGGCTCTCAGTCAAGAGGAATTTGACGCCCTACCCGCGGGCGCGAAGAAAAAGTTCGAACAGAGCAGAGAGACGGTAAGAACCGCCCTAGACAAAGCGGGGAAGCGAGTAAACGAACTCGAAGCCAATACTCTAGATGAGCTGAAGAAACTCAGAGACGACACGGTACACTATGCTATGGGCGGCTTGATCAGCATGCTAACCTCTCGTTATCAGGACCAACCAGAAGTAATACAGTACCTCAATGATATGAGGGATGACATTCTGGAAAACACCGAATTGTTCGCGCTGAGTGGAGCGGAACAGCAGAAGAAGGATTCTGACACACCACCAAGTCTCACTGAGAGGGACTTGCCTGACCTTCTGTTCAGAAGATATCAGGTCAACGTGATCGTTGACAACTCCGACCTGAAGGGGGCGCCAGTGATCGCCGAAGACAACCCGACAGTGACGAATCTCCTTGGAAGAATCGAGAGCGAGGCCAAGTTCGGGACTCTCTCGACGGATTTCACCCTGATCAAAGGAGGATCGATCCACAAGGCTAACGGCGGATTCCTCATACTCGGAGCCCGCGAGCTCCTGACTAGCCAATTATCATACGAAGGTCTCAAGAGAGCCCTGCAGAACGGGAACATTGCCATCGAGGAAACAGGCCAAAGGCTTGGAGTTGCAAGCACGAAGAGTCTCACTCCACAACCGATACCATTGGACGTGAAAATTGTGATGGCGGGCGACAATCAGATCTACCAAGCGCTCTACGTCGCCGACCCCGATTTTGGCCTACTCTTCAAAGTCAAAGCCCAATTCGATGACACGATCGAGAGAAATGACGAGAACATGAAAACCTACGGTCGGTTCGTCCATACTCTGTGCGAGAAGGAGAATCTCAGCCATCTTGAAGCGGCCGCCATAGCAAAGGTGGTCGAGTATGGTTCAAGACTTGCGGAGGACCAAACCAAGCTCTCTACAAAATTCCCTGAAATCGCCGATCTAGTCAGAGAAGCCAACCACTACGCATCCCAAGACGAGTCCAAATACATCAAGGACACCCACATCCTGAAGGCATTACAAGAGAAGATCTATCGCTCTAATCTTCTGGATGAAAAGACCAAGGAGATGATCGAGAGAGGCATCATACTCATCGACACGTCCGGAACAAAGACTGGTCAGGTAAACGGACTGTCGGTAATCAGCCTAGGCGACTTCGACTTCGGCCAACCATCAAGGATCACCGTGAGCATTGGACTGGGAAGAGAAGGAGTCATCGACATCGAACGCCAAGCCAGGCTAGGCGGCCAATTACACACGAAAGGGGTCCTGATAATATCAGGCTATCTGGAAAACAAGTATGCACGTGACAAGCCGCTAAGCGTGGCTTGCAGGCTTGTTTTCGAGCAAAGCTACGGTGGGGTCGACGGTGACAGTGCATCCAGCACCGAACTCTACGCGATCCTCTCAGCCCTCTCTGACTTTCCCATCAAGCAGAACTTCGCGGTTACTGGATCTGTGAACCAAAAGGGGGAGGTTCAAGCAATAGGAGGAGTGAACGAGAAGATTGAAGGATTCTACCACACTTGCAAGGCCAAAGGATTGAAGGGCAACGAGGGAGTCCTAATTCCAAAGAGCAACGTACAACATCTAATGCTCAGCGAAGAAGTAGTCGGAGCTGTCAAGCAAGGACGGTTCCACATCTATCCCGTAAGCACGATAGACGAGGGTATCGAAATTCTAACAGGCGTAAAGGCAGGGGCGTTGAAAAACGATGGAAACTATGAACCGGACACAGTCCATTTCAGGGCCAACAAGCGATTGACTGAAATGGCTAGCGAGATTACAAAGTTCGGACAGTTCACAAGAAGACAAAGTGACTAGCGATCTCTAGAGGAACGCGCTTCTTAGCCCCAGTAGTATTCGCTCGTGAACCTCGCCAGTCGGCTTGGTGCCGTCCACGAGATGCCACCCAAATCTGTGGGCTAGCGAACGATAGTTTCTCCTCACTTTCTCAAGAAAGACGCGGTCGCGCTCGTTGACGTCCCGACGCTTAGTTTTTCTTGAGAACGACTTTGGAACGGGAACATCCAGGACGAAGACGGCACGAGCCTCCGGGAGACCCGCGTCGAGCCCTGCTAGCCACTGGACACTCAGGCCCCTTGCCTCGCCGTAAGCTAAGTTCGAAGGAGTGTATCTGTTACAGATGACAAGATCATTCTTCTTCAGAGCCCTAGCGATCGTTTCCAAGTTTTCCCAACGATTAAGGGAATAAAGTATGTGCAATGCATGCGGTGACGCCTTTGCTCTCCCAGCGAGGAAGGATCGGATAAGTCGCCCTGAGCCAGTAGAGTAGATTGGAAAGCTCAGCGTCCCGACCTTGAACCCTTCACGGCGCAAGCTCGCCGACAAGAGACTCGTCTGGGTCTTCTTACCTGCTTGATCAATGCCTTCTAGAGCGATGAGACGAGAGGGCAAGAGATAATCAACCAGTTCGAGTTGCTTATTACATTACTCGATCGTTGGCAGCTTCTCTTACCATCACCAATGGCGTTAGAGACTGCGGGGCCCCCATTGAATCAGGTCATACTCAGATCTTCTTGACATCAATTAGCAAATGAGCTAGTGCTCCCAAAGGAACTATACAAAACAAGGCTACTATTGTTCCGATTCCTACTCCTAGGATGGGGTACAGATATCCCACGAGAAGGCTGTACGGAAACGCGGTTAGTCCAGCCGATACCAACAACGGTTTCGTTAGCGCTCGCGACAAATCTATCCCCGAAGTTCTGAAAGTGAAAAAGAGAGTAAGGCTGAATATTGCCGGGAACGATGACGCGATTCCGCCTAGCTCCGGTCCGGCGATCTGACTTGAGAGCACCGCGAGTGCGATGACACTCCCGCCGACAATGGCTCTGAATGCTCCTTCGCGAAATGAATAGGCTATCTCGGCTCCTGCGACGTGGGGGAGTTTTAGCTGCATTTTCAACATGTAGAAGCAGAAGCTGGCGACTGAAACAAAGACTCCAACTGAGAAAAACAGATTTCTCAAATTGAGAAGTGCCGTGATAACGGAGAGACCAGCCCAGACAAGTAGGGCTCCGAGAAGAGCCACCCGAAAACCTCTCCTTGAAAGGACCGCATAGACCACCAAGAATGACATCGTGAAACTGAGAGCCAGAGGGAAGACGATAGTTGCCTGCGATGCCGTCTCCGGACCCTGGTTCAGACCAATGAAGAGAAACGAGACGATTGAAATCGCCGGAAGCCCGCCGAAAAGTCCTCCGAGCGCGCTACCATATCGCTCCGCAATAAGTATCGCGAAACTGACCCACGCACCACCAACCGTGAACGCAAGAATGAGATTCAGAATCAGAAGATTATCCATTAAGGATCCACTGTAACATTTCCGGTGGACTAGCCCACGTCCGGACCATTTTCTGCGACAGATAAGCCCGCGTACAATGCCAAACGGGGAGAGCCCAATCAGAGTGCTCTATGAAGCGCCATCCTTTAGAAGCCGGATCAAGCATGACCCTTCACGAATACCTTGTCATTGCGGGAGCTTCTAAGAATCAATTCTCGCGAACATCTCACCATCTACGCACTAGGGTCCCTAGCGAACATTCTCCTTTCTATCCCGCAATATCTTGCAGTCAACACTGCCCTTGAACTCGGAATAAATCCAAAGGGGTCGACGGCAAGTTTGATCAATCAGTACGGCTCTAGCGCGGGCCTCATCCTGGACTTTCTCAGGTCAGCATTCATCTTCCAAGGAATCATGGCAATTCTTGTGATGGGTGTGGTTGGGTCCATGCTGTCTCGAAGAAGATGGAGGTTGCAATATGTTGCAACAAGCTTCCTAGTTTCAGCCTACTTAGCGTACCATCTCGGTGGCAAGTTCCTCAATGCACTAGGCTGGATTGGATTTCTGGAAAATAGCGGGGTCGATGCGTCCGGTACCTACGCAGATCTATTCTGGTTCGGACTCGGTACCACAATCTGTTATCTGCTCGTAATTCTTGTTCTCAGACGGTCCTATGGAAGACAAATGATAAGGTTCCTGCCAGTCGCAACTCGTGACTCCATCGAACCCCCTGAGTAGGAGGCGTTGGTTTCTCAGACCAGCGGGGAAAGCTAGTTTGTGGCAGCGTACTCTTGCATGATGGCGCTGATGTATCGTATTCCTTGTATGAAGTCATCCGTTGTGGTATATTCATTGGGCGCGTGGGCGTGGCTGTACGCTGACGGCGGCCCGCTTCCCGTCCAGATACTGTCCAAGCCTAGTCGCTTTGTAAATAGGTAATCGGGGCCTGACGCAGGGTTTCTCGGTAAAACCACTGGGCCAAGCCCGTAAGCTATCTTTGCAGCCTTCGCGGCGGCCCTGGCGATGGGTGCGGAGGGTTTCGTCCGCGACGGTTCCAAGAATCCTAGAGCTTTGACTTGGATGTCATCGAATCCATGGCGATTCAGATGATCCTTCAAGAGAGAGAGTAGTTTTTTCGGGTTCTGGTTGTATACGAGGCGGAAGTCAATCTTCAACATCGCATTTCCAGGGAGGACGGTTTTGGATCCTTGTCCGATGTAGCCTGTCTTGAAGCCGCAGATTGTGCATGTTGGCTCCACGAGGTATTTCTTTAGCGCCTCTTTGTTGGTTTTTGCGTTTAGGAATTTTTTCAAGCCCCATTCTTTCAACAAATTTTCTCCTCGGAACGGAATCTTACCCACCAGTTTTGACTGGGCTGGGGTGAATGGTTCTACGTCATCGTGCCATCCTTTGATGAGGATTTTTCCATCTGGGCTCTTCACTGTGTTCATTGCCCAGATTAGCCTCCAGGCCGGGTTGTCGACGAGTGGGGCGTAGGATGAGTGAAGATCTTCTCTAGCTTTCTTGCACCTTAGTTCGACATACAGGAGTCCTTTGACGCCTAGGCTGATCTTTGGGCGGCCTGTCTCGTCGAAATCTCCATCGTAACAGACAACGCTGTCAGCTTTCAGTCGCTCCTTGTTCTCATCGATGAATCCTGGGAGGTGGGGGCTGCCGATTTCTTCTTCTCCTTCGAAGAGAAATTTCAGGTTAAGGGGCACATCACCGGTCGCCTTTAGAAAGCTCTCTGTGGCTTTGATGCAGCTGGTGACGTTGTTCTTGCTGTCCGCCGCGCCTCGCGAAATGATTTTCTTTCCCTGCAGTTTTGCATCGAAGGGTCCGGAATCCCATTCTTCCACTGGCTCGACGGGTTGCACGTCGTAGTGGCCGTAGATTAGCAGGGTCTTACTGGAGGATTTCGATTTCACTTCTCCGTACACTATCGGGTTGCCGTTCTTCTCAGGAAGAATCTGAGTCTTGATCCCTGCTGCGTCCATGTTTTTCTTGACGATTCGCGCGCAGTCCGCGATACCCGTTCCCTGGGCTGATACGCTGGGTTGTCGGAGGAGTGTTCGGAAGTCTCGGAGGAAAGGCTCCTTGTTTTTTTGGATGTATTCGAAGGCCTGTCTCAGGCTCTGCTCTTTCACGAGACTTGGGACTGGAAGAGCGTCCTAATAGCATCTTCCAGAATGCAGGCTTTGAGCACCCTCCATCGTTTCCGGGAAACCGTCGTTGGGCCAGTCCTCTACACCGTTCACAAGTATTGACTCTCAAAAACGGTGGGTGGATTCGCCCATTCTCAGCCCTGATCTCGGATCCTGGATCCCCACTCAACTATCCCGAAATTCGTTCGACATTGTCCGCTTCTTTCCAACGTCATCGCACCCAGGATTATGCCTTGATCAGAATGTCTCGCCCATTATCACTGCCAGGCAGGAAATGTTCTTGGAACAAAATAGGGGGTCTTAGCGACCGAGCCTCGCGCCGCGAGAGAGCTCGCCCTCGGACCCTGCGAAAGTGAGAATGACAGGCGCCCTGCTATGAAGATAAAGTTGGCCTTGACCTTAGGCGAGTCGAACCGAGCGCGTCTCTGGTTCGCGTCTCTGTGTTATGAGGAAGAGAAGAGCTCCGACTATGAGCAGGACGAGGATCGCTGAGAACGATAACTGGTTAATCGAGACACTTGTAAACCCGCCCAAGACCAAGAGGACCAGCGAGAGTCCCAAGGCTCCAGCGACGAGGTTCCCTTGCTTGCTCAGTTGGCCTGAGACCCACTTTCCCAGCCTTTCCCGAACAGCTTGCGACATGTCATCCCCCCTCCCTGCGAGCTCCTTTGCCTCCTCGTCATAGGACAGGACAACCCGCGAGGCTTCCATGAAGAATATGACCGCTACAAACTCGAACAAGAGAACTGCAGTGTCAGGAGCAGGAGCCCTAGAGAGATCTGATCCAACCTTGCCTGCCACAAGCACCACCAGCAACCCCACAGAAGCTAGGGTCGTGAGCACCTGTTGCCTTGCCAGCGTCCCCGACAATCCGACAGCAACGATAACCAGTATGATCGAGAGTCCGAGTCCCAGAAACACCTGTGACGGAACGCCGAGAACTATCCATGGAGCCAAGATCAAATAGTGAAACCGGACGAACAAAAACGCGAGCCTGATCCCGGGCGCTAGACTCGTATCATGAGCCGTGACCGTTTTACCTCCCGAAGAACCGTTGAAAGCGGTACGCCTGCAGGCCACTGAGCGACAGTACAGACTTTCTCCAAGGCCAGCAGAGTGTTGGATCTTTCAAGCATCAACACGCGATACGCAATCTCCTCATTCTCAGACTCAAACTTCACCGGCTGCCGCGGCGACGGGGAGACAACCAGTATGCTGTAGCCTGTCGCGGCGAGCCCCCGAATCCCGCCGACGAGGGCGGAATCCAACAGCGGAGAGATGATTACGATCTGGGCCATAGCAGGAAGCATCAGGTGCGCGAGCAACGTCATCACATAGCTCGTCGACAGCATTGCTCTACCAGGCTTAGCGGCGGCGAGAAGAAAGAGAATATTCCGCTCATGCCTCTTACCGAAACGAGGTTGGATGACCCCGCGCTCCTCTCCCTGGAGTATCAGCCCGACTCTGTTTCCCTGTTTTAGCAACAGGCTTGCCATTGAAGCCGCAGCTCTGACTCCTCTCTCGAACAATTCCGCCTCTGCGCTCTCGTAGAAACTCACGTCAGTGTCGAGAACGATCATTACGTCTGTAACTCTCTCGGCCTCCATCTCGTTGATGACCAGGTGACCTTGTTTGGCTGATGCTTTCCAGTTGATACGCTTCGGATCATCTCCGGACACGTAATCGCGCATGCTGTAGAACTCGGTTCCAGGCCCCCGAATCCTCGCATGAATCATCCCCGGCCAGGGACCCAGGTGTCGAGGACGAAGCTCCGCGCCCCTGATTCGTTCCGGCCGAGGCATTATCGAGAGAACCTCCGCCTCCGATCGTTTTTCGACTAAATAGAATCCGAAGGGATCCCGGACCCTAGCGACAAAGGGTCCGATATTGTAGTGTCCTCGGATCGGGCTTTTGAACTCAAGACTAAGCTCGGCCTTTTCACCCGCGTCCAACCGGGTCAGCGCACGACTCGTTCCTCTCTCCAGTTTGATGATGCTGGGGAGATATTCCTCGATCTCCACATTTCCGAGTGGTGCGCTGGTCTTGTTCGAAACGTTGACCAGGACCCTAATGTCCTCGTCACCGAAACTGTCCGCGGGATCAACCCGATGACTAGTCTCCAGATCGACCTTTTCAGGCAGGCCCCAGAAGTTTGCGAAGAAGAAGAGCGAGGCGAGTGGAAGGACCATGGAAGCCAATTGCCAGTCTTCGAGAAAGAGCCCGAGAACCAGCAGGATCGCGGCTAATGCAAAGTATAGCGTGACCTTCCGGGTGAACAAGGCCTACGGGGATCACTTGGCCTTAGGAACAGGAACCGTCTTCAAGATCTCATCCACAACCAGGCGAGGGTTGACGCCTTTGACCCAGGACTCCGCCTTCATGATCATCCGGTGCACGAGAGCCGGCGCGGCCACTTCCTTCACATCATCCGGTATGACGTAGTCTCGGCTGTGGAAGACCGCTCTCGCCCTAGCGAGCTTGAAGATCGCGAGAGATCCCCGCGGACTCGCGCCGACCTCGACCTGCCGTTGCCCACGGGTCGATTGCACAATATCGGTCACGTATGCTAGAACATCATCGTCCACGTGGATTCCCTCAACTGTCTTTTGAAGATCGAGAATCGTCTCCGCGCTCGCAACAGGCTCAAGCTGAACATCCTCCTGGCCCCGCTGCATTCGTCTCTTCAGAATCTCCACTTCCTCTGCACGGTTCGGGTATCCGAGCTGGAGACGGACTAGGAACCGGTCGAGCTGTGCCTCCGGCAAGGGATAGACTCCTTCGTACTCGATCGGGTTCTGGGTCGCAATCACGATAAACGGGTCGGTCAGAAGATGCGTTTTCCCATCCAGCGTTGTCTGGCGTTCCTGCATCGCTTCCAATAGAGCAGCCTGGGTCTTAGGCGGAGCCCTGTTAATCTCATCAGCCAGCAACAGATTGGTGAATACCGGACCTCGTCGGAGGTCGAAATCGCCGTTCTTGATATTGTACACGTAAGTCCCGGTAATGTCGGAAGGGAGCAGGTCGGGTGTGAATTGTATTCTGGAAAAATTACAGCCCATGCTCATCGCGAAGCTTCGCGCCAGCAACGTCTTCGCGAGACCAGGATAGTCCTCGAAGAGAATGTGAGAGTTCGACAGGATCGCAAGCATCACCTTCTCCAGGACAGGCTCTTTGCCGACGATTACCTTCCTGACTTGGTCGACAACTTCTTTGCATTTCTCGCCCGCTTCCTCTACCTTCAAGCCTTCCAATCCTCTATCCGGTCGATAATTTCTCGTAGCATCTGGAGGCGCGAGTCCGGGCTGCGTGGCGGAGGGTAATATAGTAACGCGTAGGTTTTTGGATCCTTCAGAAGCCGAGGGCCAAGCTGATAGTCCGCGAGAGCCTTCTTAACAGCGTCCTTTTCCATCCCGGTTTCCAAGCTCACCTTCTCGGCAAGGAGGTCGCGAAGCCGGTTCCGGAGAATAGTCTCGAAGTAAGCCGGGCTAGCTTTGCCCGCCACCTCTACCTGTCTGGTGAGGGACTTCACGTCTCTCGCGCGCACCGTTCTAGGCTCTTCACGAATCCTCGTCTCGATTGGAGACGTCGAACGACGTCGAAGATCTAACGTGAGGATAAAGGCCAAGAGAACAAGGGGAAGGGCGAGCAGAGATAGAGATGGAGTTACTGATTCAGGTATGAGGTCTCGGAATATTATTAGAAGAAGGAGATAGAAGCCTGACGCGACAGCCAGAAGCGCTAGAGTGCTGCGTTTCAATTTTTCAGACGCTGAGTGTGATGTTCATCTCTTCAGCAATACTCAGCAGACACTGTTGTGCGTGTTCCGCGTCTGTCTCAGTGATCGGATGAAGGCTGTATCGAGCTTCCTCGAAGAGATCTGTGAGTTCTCGAATAGATGCGCCCTTGATCATCAACATTCTGCTTATGGCCGCTTCTAGTTCTCTAGCAGTCTGGTCGGAGGTGATACTGGCGCCTAGACGCTGTGCAGTCTGGACCATGCGCTGGTAACTGTTGATGATTCTTGTCCGAGGGTCCGCTTCGGGCTGGGCTTTGAGTATGCGGAAAGCATCTTCAACCGAGGTTACGGCCTCCATCCTCGCCGCCGGTATCAGGCCTCTCAATTCTGCTCTTGTTTCCTGCCAAGATACGATGAGCCCTCGGGCAACTATCACAGAGGTTACAACTAGAAGCCCCAAGAAGGCTGCATAGAACCAGTTCGACTGGACAAAGCTGCTGAGCTGGTAGGCTGCTCCCAGCAACGGTAGAGTACTTGTGGCCGAGCTCCCTGAGACGGAGTTGGTGACCGCGGCGCTCGCGTTTGGGGCTGCTCGACTGGTCGCGCAGGAGAAGATTCCTCCGCATTTTAGCAGAAGGGTTTCTATCGCAAGGGCCCACGCTGCAAGCGAGATAACTAGCTGAAGGGTCCTCGACTTCTTCTTTGCCTGACCTCTCCTCTTGGCGAAGCCAAAGCCAAAGGCATCCGAGAGGAGACGCGAGTTGTATGCCAGGTAGATTATCAGAGCGACCATGAGCCCGAGCGCGATGACCGGTGCGAGCGAGAGCAGGTAGATCAGCCAATAGGAGTTCAGAAGCAGTGATCCTCCAGGCTGAGTCCTTGGAAGCGATCCGAGGGCAAAGGTCAGGAGTATGAGGGCAGCTAGAAAGGGTAGAAGCCGGTTTCCTTTCAGGGTTCCCGCTCCAAAGCAGGCTGTAATTGTGGGCGATTGGCGATAAATACTTGTCCAAAAAACTGGTACTAGGTATAACCCAGCGATTCAGCCAATTGCGCCGGTCGTGGCTGACGAGGAAGAACCGAGAGGGCGACTAGTCTTTTACCGCTTCAAGAATGCTGGCAACGTTCCAGAGCTTTACTCGCGTGTAAGGTGGCATGTTCGGGTCCTGGCTGATCTCGTCCAGTGTGGAGATAGCGTTTGAGGCACGTACGCCTATTGTGTGTCCCTGTGCCTGTAGCGCGTCCATGGCGCCTTTGGCGGCTCGTCGGATGTTGCGAGGGGTTGTATTGTCATTGGAGACTTCGTTTAGTACGGCTAGGGCTTGTTTTATCCGTGTCTCGTATTCTTCTTTCCGTTTTGCTTTTTGCAGGCGCTTTCACCAGTCTATTGGATGGGCGTCTAGACTCTGTACGCATCCTAGCCCAGAACGTGAGGACAGGCACGGTTCTGATTAAAAGATTTCCATTTCCCGAACATGACGCAGACTGAGATGTGTGGAAGTGGAAATAGTCGCCATTGGCTGGAAATCTGTACTTTCACTCTCAGGCCGGTTAGTTTCACAGTCGTCCGCGGGGGACCGCTCATGCCACACGAGATGCCCAAGGGATCCAAATTTTTTCCGAAGTCTACTTCTGGGCTTAATTCTGGACTTGTCGTCCGAAACCGGGCTTATAGTCAGCTTATCTCATCATCCTTGCTGACCTCCGTGGAATCCCCTACGGATCAGCGTGGAAAATGGCGGTCTAGAAAACCTGGACTTGGATCCGGGACCAGGGCTGATAATGGGCGATTTTTTCAGCGCGTCTAGCAAAAATTCGGCTTGGGGGAGTTTCAATAGTTTCTCAGCCCGTATCGGGGTAGACCGAGGAGTGCCGAATTCGAAACTTGCGCCTCTTCCTGCCTGGAAAAAGAACATCTTCCCGAGAGGGGCATGAAATGGTTTCACCGGTGTCCGCTGTTCTTAAGAGACCGAATCTCCAACAGCCGGAAGAAACTTGTCGAACTACGAGACGGGTAGAAGGCTAGAGTACCGGATTAGAGATATTTTTCGAAGAGAAGGATACCTGGTAATCAGGGCAGCGCAATCGAAACCCATCGACCTCGTCTGTATGAAGGATGGAAAATCGTTTTTGATAGAATGTAAGACAGACAGATCTTGGCTTGGGAAAGAGAGGAAGAAAGAGCTTCTAGGACTGGCCGAGCAAGCAGGCATGCCGATCATCCTAGCCAAACGAAGGAGAAGAAGGGTGGAGCTGACAAACCTCGCTGATGGAAAAATGTTCGACCCGAAGAATCTGGAAGTTATTCCTTGAACGAATCCTTCAAGCCCCGAAGCTTCTCGAGCATCGACAACCAACCGAAGACGAGGTTGCTGTACAATGATAGCTTCTCAGGATCCTTCTCTATCTTTAAGATCTCGTTCGCCTCACTAATCTTCCCGATGATCGTCATCTCAACCGAGTCCAGGAGATAGCCTGGGGAGAGGGTGGCCTGAGGCGACATCGCCTTCTGATAGACCACCGGCTTGTTACACTTGGCACAGAAAACCTCACCCTTCACCTTGAAGAGAGGTGTTCCGCAAATGGGACAGACGTCAGAGAGCATGGTGGCGCCTGACTTCAACAAGTCCGCCATACGTTTCACATCCTCAGACATCGACGACTAACAAGAATAGTGTGCTTAGCGCTCTATAAATCGCACGGGACCAGGATCTGTCGATCGCGGGCTTCGGGAAGCCCGAGTCTAGAAATCGCCCGAAAGGCACCAAAAACCCATTATAGCCAACCGAGAACCAGCAAACACGGTTCAAATTCCGAGGAGTTGTAGTCGTTGCCAAACGATCTGAAAGGAAAGACAGCCGCCATAATTGCCACGGATGAGTTCGAGGACCTAGAACTATTCCATCCAATGTACCGTCTGCAAGAAGAAGGAATCAGGACAAAAGTCATCGGGCTCACGAAAGACCCTATCAAAGGCAAGAAAGGATACACAATTACACCAAGCGCATCAATCGATGAAGTGAAGGCAGAAGACTTCGACTTTCTCGTTATTCCGGGAGGGAAATCGCCTGAGAAACTGCGACTCAACAACAAGATTCTCAGATTTGTAAAGGATTTTGACACTCAGGGTAAACCCATTGCTGCGATCTGCCACGCAGGCCAAGTGTTAGCGTCCGCAGGGATTGTCAAGAATCGAACGCTGACCTGTGTTGCAGGAATAAGAGACGACATGATTAACGCCGGGGTCCACTATGTGGACCAGGCGGTCGTGGTGGATAGGAATCTAGTCACTTCAAGAATTCCAAGTGACCTTCCAGAATTCGCGCGAGCGATGATCGAGGTCTTCCGGAAACCTCAGGTTCTGCAAGTTCCACACGAAAGGTAGAGACCGTCAAGGGAAAGACAACAACTGCTGGTCTTGATAGGAGTCAGTTAGAGTTATTACTCCAAGAATGATTTCGCTCTAACAGGAGTTTACAGGATCAATCTTGCCAGAAAAGACTCTGACACTTAGAGTCGCCGACGCATATCAGCGAGATGTAGGCCGGGGCATTGCTCGAGTGGACCCGAAAGTTGTGGATCAGCTCGGTCTAACCTCGGGCGACGTGATCCAGATCGTTGGTAAGAAAAAGACGACTGCACTTTCCTGGCCTGGATACGAGTCAGATTTTGGAAAGGGAACGATCCGCATCGATGGTTATCTAAGGAATAACGCCGGCGTTTCGATAGACGATAAAGTCACGATTCGGAAGATTGAGGCAAAGATCGCCCAGCGTATCACGCTGGCGCCTACGGAACCACTTCGAATTGTGGGAGGAGAAGAATACCTGAGTCAGATCCTCGAGGGCCGGGTCTTGGCGCGGGGAGACTATGTGCCGATAAGCGTGATGGGTCGTAAGATCGACCTTGTGGTCACGAGTACCACCCCGACCGCGGAAGCTGTCATCGTCACTGACCAGACGAAGGTGACTGTTGGAGAGCAGGTGAAAGAGGCTCCCAGAGCGATTCCGAGGATCGCCTACGAGGACATTGGAGGGCTTCGGCCCGTTATCCAGAAAGTGCGGGAGATGATCGAACTCCCCTTGAGACATCCGGAGCTGTTTGAACGACTAGGCGTCGAGGCCCCGAAAGGGGTCCTTCTTCACGGACCACCAGGCTGCGTTGTTGGCGACTCCTTGATCGCCCTTGAAAATGGTGGGCTAATACGAATAGAAGAACTTGCGAAAGGTGTACTTCCCGGCGTCTACATTGCAGACATTCCTATCTATCCACCAGGCAGTGCGAAGGCGCTTCACATCTATGATGTACCTGAAACAATGGAGATAATCACCGAGACTGGAAAAAGGCTCCGGACGACTCTAAACCATCCTCTCATGACTGAACATGGGTGGACCGAGGCGGAGAAACTCAAACTCGAGGATAGAGTGAAGACGATTAAGTGGATTCCCTCCCCAACACAATTCGTAGTTGTTAGCGATACAATCAACATGGTGAGACCATGGACCAAACCGGTCATCCCTAAGTTTTGGGATGAGCAATTGGGAGAACTCTTCGGCATATTCATTGCAGAAGGAACCGCTAGCAAGGATAATGTCCTCTTTACCATAGAGTCTCACGAAGAGGAACTCGCAACTGCGATCAGGAAGGGGATGACGATCTTCGGTGTAGAAGGATACCTCGTTCCGAAGTGGGGCAAACAGTGCAATGTACTACGATTCGACAACAGAGGACTCGCCGAATTCTTCGGTAAATATTGGTCTCGTGAAGAGAAGAGGGTACCAACACCGATACTGATGTCACCGAACACAGTTGTGGCAGCGTTCCTCCGTGGCGCTTTCGAGGGCGATGGCTACGCAAGAAAAGCCAACAAATATCACGGCGTCTTCCTCAAAAGCAAACATCGGAAATTGTTGGAGGAGGTGCAGACCCTCCTTCTGAGATTTGGAATCACTTCAAGAATTCACGGAGGCCCCCATATTACCGAAGGTGGTAGAGATTCAGCCTCTTACGTGTTAGCAGTCCGCGGCAAAGATGTTGTAAACAAATTCAAGGAACAAATAGGCTTCATCTCTACCCGGAAAAGAACGCGACTGGAAGCCATAGTCAAAGGATACAGGCGGAACCTCACCTATCTCAATGACGACTTCGAGAAGATCAGGACAATAAGGAAGCTCGAAGGATGGCAAAGAGTATACGACTTCGAAGTCCCCAGTACATCCTCTTTCTTCACGAACGGCATACTGAGCCACAACACCGGGAAAACGTTGCTGGCCAAGGCTGTGGCGAGCGAGACGAACGCGAATTTCTACAGCATTGGCGGGCCGGAGATAATGAGCAAGTTCTATGGTGAGAGTGAGGAGAGGCTCCGAGAGATCTTCAAGGAAGCCCAGGAGAACGCGCCATCTATCATTTTCATCGACGAGATAGACTCGATCGCACCGAAACGGGAGGAGGTTACCGGCGAGGTTGAGAAACGCGTCGTGTCGCAATTACTTTCAGTGATGGACGGTCTCCAGTCTCGGGGCAAAGTGGTAGTCATCGGAGCAACGAACCGCATCAACTCAATTGACCCTGCTCTCCGCCGCCCTGGAAGGTTCGACAGGGAGATCGAGATCGGCGTCCCAGACCGCGATGGGAGACTAGAGATCTTGCAGATTCACACCCGCGGAATGCCATTGGCGGAGGATGTTGACCTGAAGAAACTGGCTGACGTTACCCACGGGTTCGTGGGAGCGGATCTGGAAGCGCTGGCAAAGGAGGCCGCTATCAGAGCGCTTCGCAGAATCCTGCCGGAGATGGACTTGGAAGCGGAGAACATCCCTGCAGAAGTCCTCAACAAGATCATCGTTCGAATGAGCGACTTCCAAGAAGCTCTGAAGGAAGTGGAGCCTTCGGCGATGCGAGAGGTGTTAGTGGAGGTTCCAGACATCAAATGGGATGATATCGGCGGGCTAGAGGGCGTGAAGGAGGAACTCAGGGAAGCTATAGAGTGGCCGCTGAAATATCCTGAACTCTTCGCCCAGATGAACGCCGTTCCCCCGAAGGGGCTACTCTTGTACGGTCCGCCGGGAACAGGGAAGACGCTTTTGGCAAAAGCGGCGGCGAACGAGAGTGAGGCGAACTTCATCAGCGTCAAGGGTCCGGAATTGCTCAACAAGTTTGTAGGCGAGTCTGAGAAGGCGATTAGAGAGGTCTTTCGCAAGGCTCGGCAAGCCTCGCCTTGTATCATCTTCTTTGACGAGATCGACTCTGTAGCGCCTATCCGTGGGAGCGGCGCAGGAGACTCCAACGTGACCGAGCGGGTGATCAGCCAGTTTCTAACCGAGATGGACGGGCTGGAAGAACTGAGAAACGTAGTAATTATCGCCGCAACAAATCGGCCGGATATCGTCGACCCAGCGCTCCTTAGGCCTGGCAGATTTGACAGGATGCTTCTGGTTCCACCGCCAGACCTCGAAGCAAGGAAGCAGATCTTCCGGATTCACACGAAGAAGACGCCATTGGCCGATGATGTGAAGCTGGACGAGCTTTCCAGGAAAACCGAAGGATACACCGGAGCGGATATCGCTTCTATCTGCAACACTGCCGTGATGCTGTCAATCAAAGAGCATATCGGTAAAGCGAAGGATCCGGAGGACGCCAAGAAGAAAGCTAAGGGGTTGAAGGTAGCTAAGCGTCATTTTGACGAGGCCATGCAGAAGGTTAAGCCAATTTCCAGCCAGGAACTGAGGATGTACGAGCGCTTCTCGCAACAGTTCACCGACACGAAGGCCGGCCTCCAAAAGGTTCCAGCGCCCGCCTAGTTAGCTGATCAGAGAGTTTCTAGGGCGACACCGAGGCGCACCCGCTCGAAAAAGGCGGGAGGTTGGGTTAGGTCCGGGACCGCCCAACCGAGGACGGTAGGGAACGATGCGATTGGCCCATGAATCCGGTTGTATGGCTAAGGAGAGACGATGTCTCGGTGACGCTCGCGTGAGTGTTGGTTGCGGTTGTCTCGATGTGGGTCTTGATCCACTCAGGTATGACCACGGTTCGGATCAGCGCTTGGATGGTCACGTCTCTAGTCTTTGCTTCGAGCTGCAGCTTCCGGTAGTTCTCGTTCCCCATTGAGAAGATAAACTTGGCCATGACAGATACATTGTGGTATAGTTCGGTATAAGACCACAATTTTGAACAAGAAGATGTTGACGCGAGAACTCGCGCGAAGCTTCGTTCAGGCAGTTTGAACGGAAAAAGAACAGAAGTTTCTAGACGAAAACGTGCAAAATCCCTGCCTTGTTGACCGGAAGCAATTCAAGATACTGTTCGACTAAACCTTCGGCGCGGCACAGTCTAGGCGAAAACTTTGCTTTCGAACCGCAAAGGAAGAGCGCATCAGGCGCGATTACTCTATTTTGGGAGGAGGCGGTGGCTTGCGCACTCTGATCGCTAGTATTACGAGGAGGAAGGCGAGCCCAAATATGGTCAATAAGACCACCGCCGATACCGCGGTACTATTGGTCGTCCCACCGCCACCCGCGGCTCCCGGAACCGTAATGGTGAGAGGCTGGGAGGCAATAGATGCATCCGTCGCCCAGTTTGTGCTCTTACCCTGATATGTTACCTGAACATTGTAGGGGCCTGATGGAATATGGCCTAGCTGTATTATTCCCGTATTGTCAGTCGTGAACGTCTTCGTCGTAGAATTACCCACAAAACTGACTGTAACTGTCACTCCCGAAACAGGATTACCCGAACCATCAACGGTCTTCACACTCGCCGAATAAGCCTTGAGGGCGATCGTCATCGTCACGGCCCCACCAGTTAGATCGATTGTTGGCGAGCCTAACACCATGCCTTTGGCGCCCTCCCACATTGCATCAGTCACCGTCCAGGACGCGGCTCTCGTCCACTGACTAGAATACGACGTGAGATTCATCGCGGTCGAGCCGCTAGTCAGAGTGAGGTACGCGGGGGCTGCGATAGGTTGATTGCCAGGATCGACGAATGAAAGGGTCAACTGGAACTGCTTATCGAACGTGGCGGTTAGTCCGCCTACTCCGTTGAAAGGAGGACTCCTCGCGGGGTCGGTGTAGTTCTTGTATATGACTGGCGTTGTCAACGTGGTTCCCGTTGTCGATGCGATATCTGAACAGGCGCAGCTCCACTGTTTCCACACGTACCTCGCGCCAGATGAGGCTCCTATGAACGTCGTGGGAGACGTAACTTGGAGGGTATGAGGTCCTGAGCCATTTCCAAAAGGCAGGGAGACTTGAGGAAGCCCATAGCTAATCGTGTTGTCAATCTTGACAGTAACCGTTCCGTCCGCTGACGGAACATTCGTGGACACGTCCACGTAACAATTGGTCTTACAGCCAAGAGGCGGAGTCACGGCGTAAACTGCCCAGAAAGGACAGTTCTGCCCCGGCGGACCAGTCTGGCACTTAGCCACCGTATAGTCAATGTAGATCGGCCCAAGGTTCAGAGGATTAGTGTCGAACTGATACCACCCGCTGGGTCCGTACGTGTACCAGCCGCTGAACGTGTATCTCTTACCAGTAGACGCTCCGATGAAAAATGTGTTGAGGACTTTGACCGTGTGGTATGTGTTATTGTTGAAAGTGAACGTGTGATTCAGATTAAAACAGTTTACGGGACACGCGGCTCCGTCTAGTTGTACCTGTACAGCTCCCTCTGACGATGGGACATTCGTTATAGTATCAACGCTGCAAGGAGTTGTGCAACCCATTGCATGGGCACTAAAGATGAAGCCGGGAATCAGTGCGGTGGAGAGGCTGAGAACTAGAAGTAGAAATGGAAACCTCTTTCTCACAAGAAACCCTCGGATCTCTCGAAGTACGATTACGGGAATCCCGGGTCAATAGTATCGTGACCCCGCGCTTAGTTGGGTCCGGTACTAGTTGACTTTAGAATCATAGGAAATCCGTCACTCGCGTACCTACGCGAATTTCCTCAAAAGTCATGCAGGTTCTCCCGATGGCAGTGCGCTCTCTTGAGGCTGTTGGGACTCCGCTACAATTGTCTGAGAAAAAAACAGTACTATATCTTTAGTCCAGCCTCGAACGCTGACAAATGGATGCCAAGCTCTGGGGAAAAAATTGCAGCGTCCCATTGTTGTTGCTCGGGGCCGACTTCGCGAGCCACAGATAGATTAGATGAGGAAGATGAAGGTCACGAAGCATATCATCATGAGCAGTATCGCATGCTTGAGCCCGTCTTTGAGATAGCCTGTCGCCATCTTACCGCCGACTAGTCCCGCGAACAGAGCTTCTATCATTGCCATGTAGAGGAATACCGTTGTGATCTTGTCCAAGGGGAGACTAACGAAGTTGAACCCTACTCCTCCAACGGTTCCCCCGCCGCCAAAGTCGGTGTTGGCTAGTTGTTTGAAGAAGCTTGAGATGAGCAGGTAGACAGTGACAAGGAAGACGGCGAAGCTGATGTACATGACTCCGATGAAGGGTCTTAGAGTAGCGCGTCTCTTTCTTTCCAAGTATTGGATCTCTTGAACGTGTTTGGCGACGGATTCCATGCTCTCTTGGATATCTCCTCCGGACTTGTTCGCCTCGGCGATGAGCATCGAGCTTCTCCGGGAGAGAGTTGTACCGGTCGCGTCCGCGAAGTATTGGAGCGCCCGTTCCAATGGGACCCTGAAGCTGATCTTCGCAATTAGTTTCTTGAGCTCCTTCGTCAACGGACCATAGTCCCTTTCTGCCGATATTTCGATAGACCGGGTCAGAGTCATGCCACTTCTACCTGCGTCAGCGATATCTCGGATCAGGTGTGGAATGTTGTTATCGATGGAGTCTCTTCGCTTGGATTCTGCAAGGTAGATTAGTGCGGGGGGTATTAGCGCGACGATTCCCCCTAGGAGGAGGAAGCGGTCAATGCTGAACTTGCCAACTAGGCCGGCAATCGGAATGTTTGGCGTTGGCCCGTATAGGGCGATCTCAATGAGCCCCCAGAAGAATATTCCAGCGAAGATTATTCCAGCGAAGACCCAGACTAGTTTGCGAGTGATCTTGCTGAAGATTCCTCCTACTCCGCCACCTCCCGATTCTACTTTGACTTTCTTCACCTTCTTGGCTGGGACTGCGGCGTCTGGAGCCTGTGGGGCCGGTGCTGGTTCGGTTGGTTGTGACATTTTTCTGTTCTCCTAACCTTTCGGCTGCATAGTGTCCAGGATGAAGAGGAACATTACTCCGCAAATTGGTATGAGTATGAAGGCTAGGAGGTACATGAACGAGAAAACGTCCACTCCTCCCAAGTTTCCTCCGATAGAGGCCATGATCGAGAGCATGACGACGAGCATCAGTGGAAAAGCGATGAGCATGAGCACGTATGTCTCAGCGATGATCCCCAGTGTGTCAAGGAACCCTTGGACGGAGAGAGCGCGTTTCTGGAACAAGTGATCTGTTATGCCTTGGAAGAACTTCTTCATGTCCCCACCGGTCCTGATGACTCCTGCAAAGCCCCGCAGAAGATCCTGGTAGTTTGCTGAGGGCGAACGCTCTACCTCCGCATTCATCGCGTTGATGACGTCGTAACCAAGAAGGTCGATTCTCCCAATCACGTTCGCGATCTCGTCGGAGAGCATGAACTTGGGATCTTTCTCAGAGGTGGATCTCAATATCCGCTCGGGGGTGACTCCCGCGGATGCGAGGACTGTCATGTAGCTTGCAGTGAAAGGCAGGAAATTGTCTAGCCGCTGTCTTCGGGACCCGACTTTCATGAATGGAAGTATGTAGAAGAATCCAAGGATCGCGGCACCTGTCAATACTGCGAGCCCGATAGAGAGTACAATACTCAATAGGACAGAGGTTATTGAGAAGGTTAGACCGAAGGCGCTTCCGAGGCCCAGATTGAGGATGAGGAACCATACGAAGAAGGATAATCCTCCTCCTACGAGGGCGAAGAAGACCATGCTGCTCACGTAGGCTTTGTAGCCGATCTTCATTCCGGCAAGGGAGAGAATCTGTTTGAGACTGTTGAAGACCGGAAGTAGTCTGGTTATCTTTCTACCAAGTAGACCATAGGTGAAGTAGGAGAAGCCTTGTTTCTCTTCTGGAAGCGCGATTCCTCCCTTCTTGCCCTTTTCACCTTGTTCCATAAAGCGACGCATTCTCGCTCGGTAGTCGCCCATGTGGAGAACTGCCTTCTCATAGACGAAGCTGCTGTAGAGCGCACCTGCAGGAGATAGGATGACGATTTCGATGATTAGCCAAGGCGGAGTACTTGCGATCACCGGGAAGAATATGTTAGAGACGATAGAGATTGGAATGGATAGTGGGATGCTGATCAACCACTTGTGTTTTTTCAGCATGGGGATGTTGAAATTGTACAGTATGGCGAAGAAGGACCCGGCGATCAGCAAATAGGTGATTGGAACAAGCTGCTGAACGGCCCCGGTGCTGGGATCCGTGTACCAGGTGCAGCCGCAAACCGCGCCCATTCCTCTGAAGAGAATTGTGAGGAACGAGAGTACAACGGTCGCTCCGACCCACGCCTTGCTTGTCTCGAACAGATTTTTCTTCGCCTTGTAGAGGCCTAGGGAGACCAGTCCTAGTAATCCGAGCCCGATTGAGATTATGTCGTTGGAGTTTGTCGCAAGGATCTGCCCTAGCGGTCCTAGGAATGGAAGGATCGGGTCAATTAGACTCATTTACGGAGTGGCTCCTGATGGTTGCACCATCTTCTCGCGCTTGACCCGATCCAAGAGTTGTTGGGGGTTGACGTAGTAAGTGCGAATGACTTCGACGACATCTTTGAAGTCGCGGATGTTGTTCCGGACCATCCATTCGAGTACGAGGCGTCTGTTGTTGAGTTCTTCCATCACTTCCTCGTGCTTGTAGCCGTGGCGTTTCATGATGTTCTCTAGGACATAGCTTCGTCCGTAGAACACGTAGGTGTCTGTCTTCGGATTCCACTTGAAGACATCGTTGGTTAACACGTCTTTCGTTGTTGGGTCGAGCCCCACGACCTCTGCTATGTTGACCATGCGTCGGACGCTTTTGTCGCCGACCTGGACTCTCGTCTGGACGCCGATGACATCGATGGTCGGGATTAGGGGCCGGGGTATGTTCATGGGTTCGCTTTCGAGACGGTGGATTGCTGCTTCCGCGGAATCGGCGTGCAGCGTTGCAAGGCCTCCGTGACCGGTAGCGATTGCCTGCATCAGGGTGTACGCTTCATTGCCTCTAACTTCTCCGACGATGATGTACTCGGGACGCTGTCTCATGGCGTTCTTGAGCAAGTCGAAGAGAGTGATCTCGGAGACTTCCCCTGTAACTCCGAATCCCATTCTGACGACTGATGAAAGCCAGTTTTCGTGGGGGAGCTGGATTTCTGACGTGTCTTCGATGGAGACTATCTTGGCGTTGGGTTTGATGAACATTGCAAGGGTGTTGATGCAAGTTGTCTTCCCTGATGCGGTGCCGCCCACTACGATGACTGATGCTTGTTTCTCGATGATGTACCAGTACCACGCCGCCATTTCGGCGGACATTGTGTTGTAGATTATCAGGTCTGAGCAGGTGAGAGGTCTCTCTCTGAACTTTCGTATCGTGAAAGTGGATCCACGTCTAGTGACCTCTTTCTCGTAGGTCATCTGAACACGGCTTCCGTCGGGCAGTGTTGCGTCCAGTACAGGCTGGGCGATGGATATTGCGCGGCCGGTCATGTAACTGAGTTTGAGAATGAACTTGTCAAGTTCTTCCGTGGTGTTGAAGATAACGTTGGTGGGTATCGATTCATGTTTTCGATGCCATATGTAGATGGGTATTCCCATGCCATTGCAGGAGATATCTTCGATCCAGGGATCCCGCATCAAAGGATCTATTTTGTCGAAGTGAACAAAGTCCCGGATAACATAGTACATGATACGATCCAGGCCGTCTGGCGTAATCTTGATCTTGTAGTTCTTGATGATCTTCTCGACAAGCTTCCTAATGTAGGCTCCAGCATTCTCGTTGCCACCTAATCTCTTAACATCAACATCTAGCTCTTCGATTAGAAGCTCGCCGATCTCTTTGAGGCTCTTCTTCTCATCATCGCTTAGCTGAACCTCCACTATCTGATACTTGATCGCGCCATCTTCTTTGATAATCCGGGCCTTTGCATAAGGCGCGTTTAGGTCGTATTGATCTAGAACCGGTGTGTCTGATGCTTTCTTCATCAGATCTATGGTCATCTTCTCGTATTCCATCAGCATGCCGACAATGTTGTCTATCTTGTCGGTCTTTTCCGGCTTCGCGGTTTTTGACATGGTTATCAGATCACTCTGCCGAAGGTTTCGGCCATGACTCCTCTGTCTGTGATCGAGAAGGGCAAGAGCATTGGGCGCAGCTGTGCTCTCCGCATCTTGTAAAACCGAAGCTTACCTTCTAAGTGCTCAGACTCAAGCTCGAATTCGACGACGACATCGGACATGTGCGATAAGGTGGCTACTACGTGTGGATCGTGGATGTCTGATAGGATGGGCATGAAGACGAGACCGTTACGCTGATGAATCTCGTTCCCTAGAATCTCCAGGAGCTCACGGACCGATGCGGCGTCATGATTGACCAGCAGGTCCGAGAGCGAATCTATCATTACTATGTCTCCTTCATCCAGTTGTGACAGTATCTCCCTCCGCAGTGTCACAAAGAGGTCCGAGCCGAGGCTTCTCGAACCGGGACTCATCGCCCCAGGCCCGAGCAAACCTGTGCCCATCGATTGGGGCCCGTGACCTCCTTGTTGGAGGGACTGCACTCTTGGACTGTATGCGTCAATAAAGGTCCACTGTCTCCCTTGTTCCATTTCGGTGGTATCCCATTCGTAGACCATCATTTCTTCCCTGATGTATGCAGGGTCTCTGACAATTGTGAAATAGAAAATTCTGTGACCCTCAGTGCCTAGAAGGTAGGCGATTTGTTGGCAGAAGAGACGGACAGGACCCTCTTGGTTGCTGATCAGAAGAATGGTGCTGCCGGCTGGAATTCCGCCGCCTAGTTTTTCGTCTAGGCCACCCATGCCGACCCGGATTCGGCGGACTCTCTCTTTTGGTCTGGCTCTAATCAACCTGTTTCGCCTTGAAGATTGCGCGCCTCAAACGCTTGGTGACCTCGGGCTCCGATTTGATCTCGATCCCGTTTTCGTTGATGATGAAGGGATGTTGATACTGAGAGTGCGAGGTACCGCGCATTTTGGGAATCTCGATTTTCCGAGAGCGCACCTTCATCGAGAACGAATCCTCTTCTAGAGAATTACCTTGGAGAGCATTCTGTTCGAGTGTCGTTTCACCGCTTACACTCTCTTCGAGGCTGTGGTGAAGCCTGATCATTCCGTCGACCACGTATTCCTCGACGGACTTCCGTCCTTGATTGCTCGTCTCAGCCTGTCCGCTGACGAGCAGCGTAGTACAACCAAAAGACTTGAGAATCATGGTAAGCCTCTGAATTAGGCTTCTAAGATCCACCTGCGTTAGCTCCAGGCTCATCGCGTCCAGCGAGTCGATTACCACTCTGCGAGCGTTTACAGTCTGTATGGCGTTTTGGATCTCGTAAAGTAGCGACTCCAGGGTAAAGGGTCGAGGCACGACAAACCGTTCCGCGCTGCTGAGCCCGAGCCTGCTTGAGATCGCATCTAGGACGACAATGTTGCCGTTATCCTCATATGTCTGGATATTCCAGCCGAAACTGTTGTACATGTTTTCCCGAAGCTGTTGAGGAGTTTCCTCTAGCACCACGTAGATCCCATTCTCGTTATACTTCGAGATCCCGTTGTAGAGAAACTGTGTCGAGAAGATCGTCTTGCCTGCACCAGCTGGTCCGGCTAGGAGATAGACTCTGTCACGTATGAGCCCGCCACCAACAATCTGGTCGAAACCCGGAATCCCGGAGGGTATTCTCTGGAGCTGCTGGAGTTGCGGACGAGTAGGTTGTTCTTGCTGCGGTGGGGGAGGTGGCGTGTATCCTGAGTTGTCGTATCCTTGGTTCTCATAAGAACCCGACTCGTATCCGGTGTAGCCTTGTGAGGGATCGTATTGCGAAGGGTCCTGGTATGAGTAAGGGTCGTTGTTAGCTGGCTGTCCTTGATCATCATAACTCATGAGCCATCCCAGGTCTCACTCAACATGTCCCAGGATAACCGCTAGTACTCTTGAGGTCCATGAAAGGAATCGTCTCTCCCTGAGGCTGCCCCCTGTAATTGTAGTAGAATCCAATGAATGTTAGCCAGTTGTCCTGGTTGCCCAAGCTAACACCACCTGTCCCACCCTGACCATTGCCCCCGAAATAGACCTCGGTCGTAGGCCCCGGTCCGTTCGAAGGGGCTGGGGGAAGGAAGTAGGGGTTAGTACCCTGATTGTATGCAGTGATAGTATTCGGATTGATGCTTGTTGGCGAGACTATCCAGGTTCGAACGAACTGTCCGAAACCGTTGGCACTGTAAGGTTGCATCTGCATCATGGTGCTGCCTTGCAATGTTACGCCGCTGTCGGTTGCTGTGTTCGCGACCTTGACCCAAAGCACCATATTGGTGCCTGACGGGACGCAGAAGGCTGATTGGGACTGGGTCTGGGAGCCTTGGGTGAAGTTGAAAGATTTGAAGTCGAAGTATATCGAAAGAGGTCCGATGTTGGTGACGAATTGTCCACTCGGGTTGGTATTGCTGAAAGAGACCGGCCAGGGATAAAAGAAGCTGAACAAGCGACCTCTTGTAGAGCTGAGAATGACTTTGTATCCGCTACCGTCGTTCAATGACAACCCCGTAACATGGATTAGTTGGTTGATTACTCCAGCTGCCACGTTTCCGTTAGTGAAGTAGCACTTGCCGTTGCCAGCGCAGTTCTGGGTCCCTGCTCCCGGATCAACTATGCATGGGCCTTGGCTATTGGGATCACTGTTGGTGCACTGAGTTCCTCCAGTTGGGGAAATATTGGTTATGTAGATTCTTGAGATGCTGACGGTCGTCCCGCCTAGATTGTTAACCGGGATGTTGAAGCTTGTACTGGTGAAGTTTTGGGCTCCAGGGCTTGCCGGAACCAGATTCTCTGAAGTTGCGAGCTGATCGTTCTGGTTCATCTTGAAGAGTGATGAATTGTAGTTGTCGTATTGGATGAATCCCCATATCACTAGGTTGAATCCCATGAGAATGAGGATGATGAAGAAGAGTCCTCCAAATATGGTGCTAATGCCTTTCTTTGCGCGGACGAATCTTCTGTAGATTCGCATGTGGTTTATGCCACCCAGGTTGTGGTTACGATCGTTCCTCGAACGGTAGCCACCGTGATCTTCTGAAGGTCGTTGTGGGCCCAAGCCGTGCCGCTCAGCGTCATGGTCAAGGGGGTTGTGGTTACGTTGCCCACGTTGACGGTTTGTTGGAACTGGAAGAGCGTTGAGTTCACGTATACTGATGCTATAGTGAACGGGATTGTGCCTACATTACGCACATAGACCTTGATGATGTTGTTGCAGGTCCCGCAGGATCCTGTGAAGAAAGCGTTTTCCAAGGAGAGCCTCTCCTGGTTTGCTATACTGCGGCTTGAGAACCAGTATCCCGCGCCGCCCTGGTAGGCTCCGAAGCTGGAGATTGCCCAGACGAAGAGCAGGGAACTAAGAGTAACGACTATGACAAGCATCATCAGGTTGGCCATGATCGTACTGATGCCTCGCCTTGGCCTGCGGTTCTTTTCCATACGATTCTTTGCCCATTTTGCTAGATTCATTCTTTCTTTCTCCCTCTAGTGCTCCCTGTCTCTCGGTGGTCGATTGAGACTTGGAAGTTCAAGCCAAACATCTCAAAGGGTTCTAGCGATAAAGCCCCGCTGTTTCCCGCGACCAGTCTCAACGGTACCAGATCAACAGTAACCCATCGTCTCAACCGCCCGAGTCTTACGGGCATGATGGGTAAGTTGTGCAAGCTCTAACGGCAACGAAAGAAATTGTCTGGCCGACGATCTGTCCATTCATCTTATAGAAGAAGCCCATGAAGACCAAGTAGGGCGTGGGAAAATCAACGTCCTGGTTAGGCGGAGGGTTCCCACACGTTGAGCCCGGGCAGAACGAACCGAACTTAATGACCGTAGATCCTGTTGGGCCAGTAGCTGTTGCAGCTGGGAGAATGTAGGGTCGGCTTACATCGTTGTATGCGACTAGAGTGTTAGGGTTCATCGTCTGGTTGTCAACCACATAGTTAAGGTCAGTCTCATTGCAAGTTCCGCTTCCCGAACCGAACCGATCTTGGTAGCATACGAAGTAGAGCGAGGTGTACTGCGAGATTGAGATTGGGTTAAGCGCGTTGTTGACTACCTTTACCCAGTACACAAGCGGGGTGGCATAAGGGACTGTCCAACCAGGTACAGATACGGTCTGCGAACCTCTTGTGAAGTTGAACGAGTTGATGTCGAACTTGACATCTAGAGCGCCATGTGCCGTGTTCGTAGCATTGGAGTTAGAACCGCCGAAGCCGTTTACCGGCCACGGATAGAAGAAGCTGAACTGCCTTCCACGCGTAGAGGACATGATAACTTGGTACCCACTACCATCATTGATCGTTAACCCTGTAACCTTCATGACGTGATTGTTCTCTCCGGGGCGAATGTTTGCGCCCGTGAAGCCACAATTACCGTTGCCAGCGCAATTAGTCGTACCGGAACCAGGGTCTACTGTGCATAAACCGGCTCCCCTGCATTGTAAGGGAAGGGTACCTGTCGGGGAGACATTTTGAATATAGATCCTCGTTAGTGTGGTCGTAACTCCGCCAAGATTTGTGAGTGTGATGTTGAATGAGTTGCCAGCAAAACCTGTGGCTCCGGGGGGAACTGCCTGAATATTTTCAGAAGTGGAAAGCTGGTCACGCTGGCTCATCGAAGTTACAACTCCACTGTAGGCATCGTACTGGAGAAAGTTCCAAGTCATGAGGTTGAAACCCATGAGTATGAGAATGACAAAAAAGAGGCCTCCGAAGACTGTACTCATGCCCTTCTTTGCGTGAACGAATCTGCGATAGATGCCCATGGCTAAGACACCCATGTCGTAGTTACGATCGTTCCTCTAATCGTCGCGACTCTGATGTTCTGGAGATCTCCTTTTGCCCAGGATTGGCCTCCAGTTGAGAGATTGAGCGGTATCTGTTGAACCTGGTTGACAGGTACGGATCCGCCGGACCAATTGTAGAGCGTTGCATTCACGTAGACTGAGGCGATTGAGAAGGGAGTTGTCCCTACGTTCCTCACATAAAGGGTCACGAGATTATTGACCGACCCCGTGCTGCCGAAATAGACGGCCTCCACAGAAACCCTCTCTTGATTCGCGATGCTTCGGCTTGTGAACCAGTATCCCGCGCCACCGGTGTAGGCTCCAAAGCTGGATGTTGCCCATACGAAGAGCAGCCCGCTCAAAGATACAACTATGATAAGCATGGTCAAATTGGCCATGATAGTAGAAATGGCTTTTCGTGACCTACGGTTCTTCCCCGCCCTCGACTTGGCCCACTTAACCGTAGACACTTTCCATTCCTCTCCTAAGCTTCTAGTTTTACCGATATAGATCGGTTTTCAAAAAACCGGGAAGTTCAAACCAGGCATCTCGACTCGCACGCAACGTTGTGCTCACCGTACTACGTTGAAGCTGAACTGATTGTTTCTCGAAGTCACGAGTGTCACAGTGTAGCTATTGCCGCTTACGAATGTGAATGAACTGGTCGAAAATGAACCGCACCCTGCACACCCTGCGGTGATTCCAATGTTGGCGAGTCCTGGAGTATTAGGTTGGATCGTTGGGCCCCAAGCCCATCCTGATTGGGTGTACGTGGTACCGGTAGCATTCTTCACGTAATATGATGCGAAAGTCACAGCGACGGTGCCAGCGTTTCTTAGGGTTATTGTAACGTTGCTGTTGGGGGGGGTTGTCGTTGGAAATGCGTATGTATCCATGGTGAGTGCTTCTTTTCCAACGTTTGGTTGTACGAGAAGGGTGCCGAGTAAGCCCGTGGACCAGGCGTAGACCATGACTGATGCTACGACGACGATGACGACCATGAGTAGTGATGCGAGTATGGTGTTGATGCCTTTCTTGTTCTTCAAGTATTTGCGAAATGGGTTCATTTTGATAACACCTATTTACTTAGTCACCGTGAAGCTGAACTGGTTGTTCCGTGAAGTCACAACGAGGACGGTGTAGGAGAAGCCAGTACTGAATTGTGTAAAGCTTCCTGTCGGTGTGCAACTGCTGCCGCATTGACCTCCTAAGCCTGAAGCACCGGACCCGATCGAGACATAGACAATTCCTAGCGCGTTGGGAGCGATTGCCGCGGGGTGCTGACCTCCTGTGTCGGTCTGCCAAGTTAGTCTGGACCATTGGTTACCGCTGGAATCCTTGACGTAGTAGCTGTTCAGAGTGATGGAAGCGCTCCCAGTATTCCTAAGGTCCAATGTGACGTTGTAGACCGAGTTGAAACCGTAATTTTCAATGTTCATTACTTCTTTGCCGGTTTGTGGTGTGACTAGTAGGGTGCCGAGTAGTCCTGTTGACCAGGCGTAGACCATGACTGATGCTACGACGACGATGACGACCATGAGTAGTGCTGCGAGTATGGTGTCGATGCCTTTCTTGTTCCCGATTATTTTTTTCAATTTTTTCACTCCTTGTAGTTTCCCTGTGGGCTCGTCCCAACCCGTTTCCCAGATTGAACCGAAGCCGGGGCTACGCGAGAAGGCGCGCTTGATTGGCTCGTTGGTACCGTTGCTACGTAGCAGAGGTTTCTAGGGGCGCTGTTCATGCATGATCTCTTCCTGCTATGCTCAGCCTGGTGTCCGTGTGATCTACCCAGAACACCCAGGACTTGGTAGTCTTCTGACCGCTGATGACGCCCTCCACTACGAGCTCGAGGAGCAGTGCCTTGGTGCTTTCCCAGTTCTTGAGCCCTGACTTGATCCGTACATTCTCCACGTCCATTGGTATTGGAGCGCCGGAGAGCACGTGCAGTATTCGGTCGCGTAAGGTATCCTTCGATCTGTTTAGTCGACTCATTTGCTCTCTTAGCTCTGGGGTCGTGGTGTGGATATCGCCCACAAGCCACTGACTACACCCACGGCCGCATCCAACATAGGCATCATGTAACTCCGAAAATTGTCGAATAGTTACATGGAGACTCGCGTGTAACAATCCGGGGAGATACCCGGATATCTCTCGACAGTCATCCGATGCTGAACAGTGAACTTAGTCCTTTGTTATCCCGGTTGGTTGTCGGACTTCGCTGGACAGTTAGCGATCAGCGTGCTTTTGCTTTCACAACTTCTTTCTGTTGCGGTTGTGGCGGCCAGAGCTGATCGAACATTTTCTCGTGCGCTTTCACCAGCAAGGGGTCGTTCGTCCAAGTTGCTACATCTTGTCCCGTCGCCACGTTTGTATCGTCAGGAATATCTTCAGTGAAGATAATCTCTGCCGAATCGGCTGTAAGGAATTTCACCATCGGGCCCGATGAATTTCTTACCTCTATGACCTCTCCCAGTTCTCGCGCGACGCTCTGGTTGATCTGGTTTATGGGCGCCGCGACTCGGACCTTGGCCCCTCTTTCAGCAGCTTTCTCCAGAACCTCCGAGTGAGCCTTGTAGATCCGTACTAGCCCGTTAGCTGTGGTGGTGAAGAACACGTTGACTTTGGCTTCACCGATCATGTCCTGGACCCGCTTGTACACCTTGTCCCTACCCCTAACGCTCCAAAGATCGTACCTCTCGTAGGGTTTCTCTGTGTAGACGTATCTTGAGGATTCGAAGGCCATAGCAAGGTTCTCGACAACCTGGACACATTCCGTTGTCTCTTTGTTCAATTTCTCAACTAGCGGTATGAGTACGTCGTTTGGCGATACGGCCATGTATCTTTCTGGTTTGCCTGGGACAATGCGCAGGAGGCCCTTGCTTTCTAGTCCGCGGATTGCACCGTATGTCTTTGGCCTCGGGACCTTGCCGAGGAAGCTGATCTCGCTGGCGTTTCTAGGCCCCATTTTCGTCAGTACGACGTAGATGCGGGCCTCGTACTCAGTCAGTCCAAGTTTCATCAGGGACTGTACGCTGAATTCGTCTGCGGCCAACACTTTCACTCCTAGGCTTCTGTTGTTGTCGTTCAGGACGGGATTTAAAATAGACGATGTCATCATGAAACCCCCACGGCTCTGAAGAAGAGCCACATCAACAAGTCACCAATCACAACGGTGACGATCAGACTCGCTGTCATGAATACTAAATGAGGAAGGCCCGGGGTCACCCAGACGCCGTCCGAGAAGAGTCCCTGATCTTTGTATCCTTGGAGTCCGGCCACGAGCTTGTCTCGTTCCTCCTCAACCGATGAGACGAGGTGTAACTGTCGCACGGGCCGGGAGTCAACAACGGCGACCTGCTCAGCAGGATACAAATGCGTACTAGATTGCAGTACATTGAAACTGGTCTTGTACGAGGTCAAAAGAACCAAGGCCTTTCTCAAAATCGACTCTCTCTCGAATCCTTGAAAGAGACCCTTTTTGGTGGAAGACCTGGAAAGGATGTTCTTTCCGAGCAGAATGAACATCATACTGATCGAGAGTAGGAAAGAGTTGACGAGAATAGCAATTGGAAAGGGGTAGAAGGTCAGAGGGCCCTGCCAAAGCGGAGCTAGGAAGGCGGGAGCAACTGGAAGAGCGAGGGCAATGCACATCAAAGCTTTGCTGTCTGCACCACCCATCGCGCCGAACTGGAAGAGAAGGAACGCGACAACAATAGTCGCTACAGCAGAGACGAGAAAAATTACAGCAGCATCTGGAACGAACACTATTCTTGCCATGAATAAAGCGGCCGCTACGGGAGCGTAGATTATCCAGAATCTATTGGAGACTTCTCGAGTCTTCAGATCACTGAGCGACGCCACTATCAGCACTCCTAAGCTGACAATAAGTGCTGCCAGATCGATGCTTGACGGCGTCGTGCTACTCATCGCTTTTCAGTATTCCGGCAGTACACCAGATCTGGGAATATCAATTCTGAAACCAACACTAGTAACGCCCGGTACTACTGAGCATTAGTGCCGTACGATTCGGCCGAAAGCTTAAAACTGAACAGCTCAGACCACAACTTTGGCTGTTTCAAAAATGCCTATGGCTTTCGTTCTAATAAACGCAGAGATCGGCTCCGAAGATCAAGTCGTCAAGGAACTAAAATCGGTCCCCCAAGTCAAAGAGGCTTACATGGTCTACGGGGTATACGACATTGTGGCAAAGGTCGCCGCTGACAGCATGGACAAGCTGAAAGAGATCATCACCTGGAAGGTCCGCCATCTCAACAAGGTAAAATCCACCCTCACCATGATCGTTATCGAGAACTAGTCGCTTCGAAACCCATCTTTAGAATCCTCTTGGAGATCGTGCCCCAGTGCTAACTGAGTTTCACATTGGAATCGACGACACCGATTCCACACTCGGAGGATGTACTACATACACAGCGACGCTCCTTTTTCAAGAATTGGTGTCGAAAGGGTTCAAACCGCTTGACTTTCCTTGGCTTGTCAGGCTCAACCCTAACGTTCCTTGGAAAACACGAGGAAACGGAGCTCTCTCGCTGCATTTCAGTATCGGAGAAGAGCAATTGGAAGAAGTCAAGAAAATCGCCATCGCATCTGTCGAGCGCACCACTGATCTTGCGCAGCAAGCGACGGACCCCGCCGTGGTATTCTTCACGGGCCGAGTGTCAAATCCGCTGCGTGAATTTTCCGCCAGAGCACTTCACGACATTCTCTCTGTCAGAGAAGCACGACAGATCGCAGAGAGTGTCGACGCGGAAGTGCACTTGCTCAAAGGGTCCCGCGGACTCGTAGGAGCACTGGCGAGTGTGGGGGCGGATTTCGACCATGATCACACCTTCGAAATCATCGCATACCGGACGTCCGAAACCATCGGAACGACAAGAAGAGTGAGCCTTGATTCAGTTCGACAGATGGATACGCTATTCCGAGGATTGACTTTCAACAACGTTGACCCTGAAACAGGCCGAGCGCTCATTTGTCCTCATGGCCCAGACCCCGTTCTTCTTGGAATCAGAGGCGAAGACCCTACAAGCGTCACTAGAGCGCTCAATAAACTAGAGATTGACGAACCGATAGAAAGGATCATGATCTTCAAAACGAACCAAGGAACTGATGCTCATCTCAGTTGCCAAAGAAGAATCGGAGCTCTTCGACCTTACCAATCCACAACGGTTACCGGAATAGTCAACAATGTTCCTCGGATCGTTCGCGGAGGCCACGTGATCTTCAGAATACATGATGCGACGGGCTCGGTTGACTGCGCAGCCTACCATACAACCGGATCCCTTCGTGAAACGTCCCTCCAGCTATTCCCTGAAGACTCGGTTACCGTGTCAGGTGGCATTCGTCCTCGACCATCAGGAGAACTGACTCTGAACGTCGAGAAACTGGAAGTGACTAGTCTGGTGGATAAAATTCGGCTAGAGAACCCTCCATGTACAAACTGCGGCACACGGTGCGAATCAATGGGCAGAGGTCAAGGATTCAGATGTAGAAAATGCAAAGCTCGCTTTCCCAGAAACTCAAGGGTCGAAAAAGTAGAGCACCGAAGAATCAGGGTAGGAGTGTACCTTCCACCACCCAGAGCGCATCGACACTTGACCAAACCTGCTTCTAGAAATGGAATACGTCGACCCACTCCTTTCGGAACGAACAACTCTAGCATGGACGAGATTCTAGAGTCATTGGCTTCGATTTCGATTGCGTCTTAATGATTTAGAACGTGATAATTGCGCCGAATTCTTTCGGTCAAACCTTTTAAAACTCGCGAGAACCGGCTTCGCTCTTGTAGCGGGGTGGGGTAGCCAGGTTTAACCCGCAGGGCTCATAACCCTGAGATTGGTCGATGTGAGTTCGATCCTCAAGCGGTGGTTCGAAGGGCCCGTGTGGGATCCGAAAATCCACCCCCCGCTACCAAAAAAATTGGAGTTTCTACTTTGGTCCGTTGATGCTGTCCACATTGAGCACAGGCGTGAGGCGGATGGTACCGTTGCCCTCAACGACGATATGAGGTCGATCTGCCACTATGCTTGTCGTCATCTGGGGTTCGACGCTCGCTCCCGAATCTATGGGAATCTTCAGGTTTTCGCTTGAGACAATGACTTGCTTGACAGTCAGGACCCCTAGGACGCTGACGGTTGCGGTAGCATCGGAGATGTGTAGTTCGACCATTGTAACGTTCTCTGAAGGGATCTTGACCGAGTCAATCAGCACTGAAACGCTCGTACGCTGAAGAAGGTCGAGCGTGACTGGAGCATGAGGAACATTCGTCCATCCACTATCGTTGCCTCCACTCCTATGAAAGGTAATAGAGTCTATTGTAACATTAAGACTGACAACTGTCAGTACTTGGGGAAGATGGGGATTTACAGGTAGGGTACCTGGCATTTGCCCGACGTTGGACATACCTTGATTGCTTTGGATATCTGATGGAATACTGTTGAAGTAGACTGCGAAGGTTCCGTCTTTAGCTAGGAACTGGACAGGAGCTACCTGTGGTGCCACTCGGAACACGGCGATAGTCGACCCGGCTATGAGTAGGCCCAAGAGTCCGTAGTAGACCATCTTTTTGGTTGCCAGATCCATCAGTCTATTCCTCCTACGTTGACGTCACTCTGTCAATTAACTCAACGATTTTGAACACCTGTTCTATATTTTTACACGTCTACGGTCTCTGCCTCCAAGTCTTGATGGCTTCAAACCAGAAGATGGCTGATCCCAGCCCCCCGAAGAGGAGACCGAAGAAAGCGAAGAAGTCGATTAGCACGAGATTCAGAGCGTAGTAGATGGTTAGGACTGTGAACAGGACGGCGTAGAGTGAGAATCTGGGCACGAAGAACTGGCCGGGGAGCTTCATGAACTGCTTGAGAACGTCAACTTTCACTTCTTTGATCAGCTTGTATCCTCCGGTATCTCGCGAGACGAGGCCGAGGTCTCGGAGCTTGTCCAGATGGTACAGCGCGAGGGTGGGGCTTGAGAAGTTCAAGGCTCTCTGAGCCTCCCGAACCCCGACGGTCTGATTGGAGGCGTTCATCACGAACCAGTATACCCTTAACGTGTTACCCTTGAGCTCGCTCGCTATTCTGTCCGCGCTAACTTCCGGCGAGCTCGTAGACATGGTTAGCCAACCTAGATTTTGGTTAGGATTGGGCCGGGTAGTTAAGGGTAGACGGTTCATAGACCATCATGAGAACTTAAAACAGTCATTTTTCTGATGACAGCGTGAGACCGTTTTGAAGGCAGTCAGATTCCACGAATTCGGTGGAACCGAAAAGCTTCAGTTCGAGGAAGCACCCGGCCCAAAGATTGGGCCGACGGAAGTTCTGGTCAGGGTGAGAGCGTGCGCGCTGAACCATCTGGACATTTGGGCCAGAGGGGGAACGAGGAGCGAAAGGATTCCTCTGCCGCACATATCTGGGTCGGACATTTCAGGAGAAATCGCCGAAGTCGGTAACCTCGTTAGCGGACACTCCAAAGGGGAGAAAGTTTTGATCGCGCCTGGAATAAGCTGTGGAATCTGCGATTATTGCAGCAATGGATGGGACAGTCTGTGCGAGTCGTACAAGATCATCGGGTACGAGACTCAGGGCGGCTATGCCGAGTACGTTGCTGTTCCTGGAACGAATATTCTTCCAATCCCCGACAAACTCAGCTTCGAACAGGCAGCTTCGGTCCCACTCGTTTTCTTGACTGCTTGGCATATGCTGGTGACTCGGGCGCGTCTGGTACCGGGGGAAACGGTTCTGGTGTGGGCGGCAGGTAGTGGTGTTGGAAGTGCTGCTGTCCAAGTTGCCAAATTGTTGAACGCGAAAGTCATTGCTACCATTGGGAGCGAGACTAAGAGAGACAAAGCTCAGAACCTTGGAGCAGATTTTGTTCTCAATCATCATACTCAGGACGTGCCGAGCGAAGTCAAACGGGTGACAAATGGACGAAAGGTCAACGTAGTCTTCGACCACGTCGGGGAGGCGACATGGGAGAAGAGCATGAAGTCGATGGCCCCAGCCGGAAGATTAGTCAACTGCGGCGTCACAAGCGGCGGAAAGGCTGAGATGGACATCCGATACATCTTCGTCAAACAGTTCTCCCTTATGGGGTCTTTTATGGGTGGACGCGGAGAGCTCCTCAAAGTCCTCGGCTTCTTCGAGGATGGGAAACTCAAGCCTGTGGTCGACTCTATCTTTCCACTCGCGGAAGCGGCAAAGGCTCAGGTGAAGATGGAGAAGAGCGAGCACTTTGGAAAGATAGTCCTCAAAGTCTAGGCGAATTTTCTCGGATCAGCGAATGATCTGGTACATCCTACTCCGGTACCGAGGTTGTAGCAAGCTTTCCATCGACGACTTTGACGAATAGGTAGCGGTTGTCTCTGAGAATGATCGTCACTTCGTTCTCCCCCTCTTCAATCTCCAAGATCTCTTGGCCCTTAATCCCGTCATACTTTGCCAACATGGATTCGCCTACTTCATGATCTCCGATGATCTGGACACATAAAGATGACGTTGTTGTTTGGGAAAAGTTCGCCGGAAAAAATTAGGAGATCTGAATCTTCAGAGAAGGCGACTTACCTGACGCCTCTCCACGCTCGGTGAAGACATGCTTGCCCCACTTGGCGCTCACGCTGGCTCCTAAGTTGTGATTGCCTTTCCCAAGGGCGCTTGCCGGTAGCTCGAAGCTCCGTGTTACATTGAACATCATCTCTCTAGCTTCCTCCTCGGTCTTCGGGTAGAGGATAGTCTCGAACTCTGTGGCGACGGTCATCCAGACACGGTGAGGAATCTCTGGGTTCCGTGTCCAGAAGAACACGGCCCTTCGGACAAACTTCTCTTCCTTCAACGGCTTAGGGAGCAATCGAACTCCCGACTTGTGCAATTCAGCCCTGAAAGCCATTCGTAGCCCGCCATCATGCTGGTCGTATGCGGCCTCCCAGAACTTCTGATGGAAGTTTCGACGGACGACACCATCAAGACGGAACCCTACGGTAAACGCGAGATTGTCGTCAACCTTCGCCTTTTGCGGTGAGCACTTGACAGTAACCTGTTCGATGCGGGCCCAGCTGCCCTCGTCTTGCTTGACAATAGATCTCTGCAATTTCTCCCACTAGGTCCCAAGATGGCAGTTTCCAGCCTTCACGCTGAAAAACCTTGGCATTAGCGCTCGATTTCTGAAGCGATTATAAGAACAGCCCTTAGGTACAGCTGAGACAGTCATGTCCTCAAACCATCCGAGATATGGTTTCGATCGATATTCCAGCGTTCGAATAGCCTATGGGCCAAGCTTCGCACCTGACGGTCAGCACGTCTCGTTCATCAGCGACATCACCGGGGTCCCACAGGCGTGGATTCTAGACCTATCAACGAGTCGAATAGACCAGTTGACACTCTTCAACGAACGCGTTTCTTCGGCCGTCTTTTCGCCAACAGGCAAAAACCTAGGACTCTCAATGGACCCTGGAGGCGGTGAGAGACACCAAGTATGGACTTTGGACATGGAAAATCTCGCAGCGAAGAAATTGACCGTTGGAGATGATTGGATTCGCGTCTTGGGCTCGTTCTCTCCTAGCGGTGAGTCAGTATGCTACGCGTCAAACGAGAGAGATGAAAAATTCTTCGACATCTTCACATGTGGTGTTGGGAGCGGAGAGAAGAATCTCGTGTACCAGAACGACGCTACGAACTATCCCTTAGACTGGGTAGACAAAGATCGAATACTCTTCACAAAGGCAAACACCAACCTAGACAATGATCTCTACCTGCTCTGGCCTGAAACCGGAGAAACAGCCCACCTTACCCAGCATTCCGATGAAGCGAGCTATCACTATGCCGGCCACGCTAAAGACATGAGCACGCTGTATGTTATGACCGACAAAGACCGGGAATTCCTCCAGCCTGCAACCATCGATGTTGGTACCGGACACTTGGATTACCTGATCGAAGAGGACTGGGACGCGATAGGGGGCAGTATTTCCCCTGATACACGCTTGCTGGCATACTTCCGGAACGTCGACGGGGCAAGCAGATTGCACATTTACGATCTGGAGAAGAGACAGGATTTTCTGGTGGATGGGCTTCCTATGGGCGCTTTTGAGTCTCCCGTAGTTGCGGGCCGGAATCTAATGGATTGGAGCCCAGATTCTAAACATCTCATTTTCAGCTTTCAAGGTCCCAGGCACAATCTCAACCTCTGGCTATATGATGCTGAGGACCGATCGGTTAGTCAAGTCACGTTCGTCCCGATGGCAGCCATTCCATCTTCAAATCTTGTCGAGCCTGAAGGTTTGAGATTTCCCAGCTTTGACGATCTAATCATCCCGGTCTGGGCCTACCGGCCGGCGATTGGTCGCGGCCCCCTGCCAACAGTTGTTTTTGTCCACGGAGGCCCAGAGAGCCAGGAGACCGCGCGATTCAACATAATCGTCCAATACCTGGTCAACCGAGGCTTCCTAGTCCTCGCTCCAAACGTACGAGGCAGCACAGGCTACGGGAAGAAAGGCGTCCATCTAGATGATGTGGACAAGCGTCTGGACTCTGTCCGAGACCTAGAGTATCTCGTAAAATGGGCGATTGGAAAAGGCCTTGCAAAACAAGACAGAGTAGGAATCGTAGGAGGAAGCTACGGAGGCTTCATGGTACTCTCGGCACTAACAGAATACCCGGACATATGGGCAGCAGGAGTCGACCTCGTGGGGATCGCAAACTTTGAAACGTTTCTGGAAAATACGGCACGGTGGAGACGACACCTCAGAGAAGCTGAATATGGTAGCCTGGAAAATGATCGCGAACTGTTCAAGCGAATCTCACCAATACACCACGTGGACAAGATCAAGACGCCACTCCTGGTCATTCATGGGGCCAACGATCCTCGGGTCCCGATCGGAGAAGCGGAACAGATCGTCGAGAGACTGAAAAGACATGGAAGGCAAGTTGAATTCTTGAGGTTCGAGGACGAGGGACACGGAATCGCGAAGATTCCGAACCGGGTTAAGGCCTACACTGCGATAGGCGACTTTCTAGAACGGACGCTTCTCGTCCCCCAAAAACTCGGGCCTAACGAATAGTACTTCTGGTATTCTTGATCCTTTGCGGAAAAAGAAAGGGAGCGGACGGGATAGAGACTCCCGTAGCTCTCTGGTTCCGAGCAAAAAGTGCTGGGAGGATATTTTCTGGTTTAGGTGCCGGTGATCGGTTCGATGTGTACCGCGCTGCAGCCGCAGCCGTCGGCGTGCTTTCCACGTCGTAGTTGTCCACGGTAGAGGCGTGACTCTAGCTTCTCACCATTCTGCTTCTCCCATTCTTCCACGCTGACGCCGTACTTCTTCTGTATCCTGTCACGGTACCATTCGGGGATGACGTTGAAGCTGCAGAATGGAATGATCCTCATGTCCGGCGTAAGGTAGTGTATGTCGCATCGCTGTAGTCGTTCCTCGTCCTGGTTGTACTTGTCCTGGAAGTGCATCATGCCCAGGAACATGCTTCGTACATGGAACTGTCCCACTGAGCTGTAGTCGTGCTTCAGCAAGGCTCCAACGAGCAACTTGCTCAGGTTCAGTCCTGCTGGCTGCTTATCCTTCTCGATGAAGCTGTTGAGTTTGGTGATGAACTTCGCCGCTACCAGATACTTGTTTGTACCTGAGTTCAGCTCGTCTGTCTTCTCGTCTAGGTACTCGAACAGTCCTTTGAGGTCGACGAACGATGTTATCGGGACCATCTTCTTGGTGTCCTTGTCCTCGAACACGTAAGTTCCAGCGCCGCACGCGAAGTGTATTGACAGCTCGTATTGTGGTCTCTTCGTGAATGCTTCTACGAAGTGGGTTACTGGCGAGCAGCTGGGGACTGGGAACCATGCATCTCTTGGGATCTCTCCGTTGGTCTGCTCTTCGATTCTCTCGATGCAGTCCGGGATGGTGATTCGGTACTTTTCCCTCTCTTGTTTCTTCATTCGGCCTGTAAGCGAGACTGGTTGGTAGCTGATAGCTCGGACGATGTCGATGTTTCTCTGGGCGAATCGTAGTATTCCGCCTAGCTCGTGATCGTTTATCGACTTGATGACGGTCGGTACGAGAACTACGCCGAGGTTTGCCTTTCGGCAGCTCTCGATTGTGTATGGTGCCTCCCAGTGGTTCTTGGGGTTGGTCTTTGGGCTAACTCCGTCGAAGCTCATGTAGAGGTTGCTGAGACCGTTATCGCGAAGGGTGTGAGCTAGGTTGGGGTTGAGTGCGAGGTTGATCCCGTTAGTGTTGAGCTGGATGTGGTCTACTCCTTCTTCCTTAATGATCCGGACGATCTCTGGAAGCTCTGGTCGTAGGGTCGGTTCTCCCCCGGTTATCTGGAGCGAGTTTCCTGGTACGGGCCTCTCGGCTTTGAGGGCTCGGACCATTTCCCTGACCTGGTCGAGGCTGGGCTCGTAGACGTACGCTCCTTCCAATCCTTTCTTCACGTAGAAGAAGCAGTACCAGCAGGTTAGGTCACAACGGTTCGTAACGATGATGTTCGCGAGGCCAGTGTGGCTGAGGTGGTTGGAACATAAGCCGCAGTTTGCGGGGCATGCGCAGCTCTCAATCGGAACATTCGGCGCGTGGGTTCCTTTGCCGTCAGACCAGTAGGTCGCGAATTTCTGATACATGTCGTATGAGCCGAAGTAGAGCTCTTCTGTCTCACCGTGTTCTGGGCAGGTCTTGGTCATGAAGACTTTGCCTTCTCGCTCGAAGACGGTGCTTGGTAGAATGCGGTTGCATTCTGGACAAATGCTCTGTGTTCGGCGAATGAATTGGCCTATTTGCTTCTGTGGTGGCTGTAGTTCCACCGGTAATTCGATTTCTAACAGTGCCATCATATACCACTCTGAGTAGTGAATAACCGTTGAGCACCGGTATTAATGCTTTTGACACCAGTCACAAGGTGAAATAGGGTACTACCCTAAGGGGTATCCTATGCCCGTTCCGGGCTCCCTTAAGCGCCAGCCGATTGACAAGAACGAGATCGCTCAGCTTCTCGAACGCCAATTCAATCTCCCTCCATTAGAAACACTTGCCTACGTTCAAATGCTTGAACGACGCAGCGTTGGGGTAGATGAGCTCGCCGAAACCCTCGCACTCTCAAAAGACAAGACAAAGGACCTCCTTCAAACAATGATTGCCAGAGGCCTCATCATTGAGGCGCCGGGATCGAAGAACGCATTTAGCGCCCTCCATCCAAGGATGACGATGACCAACATCTTCAAGATCTACGAGAAAGATCTGGTACAGTCTCTCAGGGACCGCAGGGCTACCGTTGATAGAGTGGTCAACCTCTTAACCCCCATCTACGAGGAAAAGAAACCGGATTCGAACTAGGCTTCTTCAGAGGCTTGAGGGGGCAACGGATTAGGACTGTACCGTTTCTTATCCTTGTTCTCCTGCAGAATATCCGCAAACGGCTCACCCTCTTCTTCAGACTCAGCCTTCTCTTCAGCATCTTGAGATTGCGTTCTCTCCTCAGCCGAATCGGTATCTGCGGGTAGACTCGTTTCCTCCATGGATTCGGCTACAGACGGGCTTGCTTCGACTGGTTCAGAAGGAGATGTGTCCGGAACGGTGTTCGTCGAGATCTCAGCCAATGGGGTCTCGCGAACCACTTCGATCGCCGTGGAATCCTCACTTGAGGTCTCAAGGGACGGCTCCTCCGGCTCGGACGGAGCTACCATATGCTCTCTTTCCCGAGGGATTATCGCTCTAGGATCCTTGACGCCGTAGAACCGGTCTGTGAAGTAGGAATAGACGTCTATCATCTGGGCGGCAGGATGCGCTGGAAAATCGTCCTTAAGCTGGCATAGAGCGCAGAGAACCGTGGCATGCCCAGTCTGCTTGTCAATCGTTACCCTGACGGCTTCTTCACCACATCGCGGGCAGGTGAAGACTGTGGGGAGTTTCTTCTTGACGATTCTAACTACTCGGCGTCTTCGTCTCCCCAACCCTAGCGACTCCAGCCTTCAGACGGGCAGGAGTCAATATTTACCTTTGGTCGACAGTTCTGACACCGTGTCTTGCTGAGCGTTATCGGATATGCTTCTCAGTGAACATGTGGGGACTATTCTTGAGAACCCGTTACATTATGCGGGTCTGCTTTCGATAATTGAAGGGCCCGGTGTGGGAATCACTCGCGTCAGGGAAAAGCCGGCATGCTCCAGGAGAGCGCGGTATTCTTCCTCGGTTCGTTCTTGACCAGGCGAAAGCACAAGCATCATCATGTCCATGAGACCACCATTAGAATCTGGCTTGCTAGATTGTCTTAGAACATCTCCCACTATGAGAAGCGTTCCATCATTCCTGATTGCGCGTCGGCAGTTTTTCAGAATCCTGGAGGCGTCCTCGTCGTTCCAGCTGTGAATGATCTGTTTGAGAACATAAGCGTCCGCCCCTTCAGGAACTCTCTTGAAGAAATCTCCGCCTACAACTTCACACCGGGAGGCAACTGGTCCAGTTCTCGCAGCCGCAACCCCTGGGACAACAGTTGGCAGGTCGTAGAGAACCCCTTGCAGCTTGGGGTACGCTGAGAGAATTCCCAGCAGCAGCTCGCCCCGGCCTCCACCCACATCTACGATACGGTCGAATCGCGAGAAATCATACGCTGCTAGAATTGTGGATATCATAGTAGAGTGAGAACTCATCGCGGCGTCGAAGATAGAGCTATCATCTGGGTGCGCGGCAAGATGGTCGAATAGATTGGAGCCAAATATGCGCTCGAACGCGGGTCGGCCTGTAACGACAGCTTCGTACAACTCTCCCCAAGGCCTCCAGATAAATGGGGCTCCCAGCATCACTGCCCAGGCCCTTACTGGTCCACTTCGTAGAGTCTCACTTAGCGGTGTGTGATGGAATCTCCCCTTTTCGTCCTCGGTGAATATTCCAAGGCCGACCAGGGCGCGAAGGAAACGACCAAGCGAAGGGCCGTGGGTTTTTGTTGCTTGCGCCAGCTCACGTGCGGTCTTCGGCTCTTGAGTAATCAGATCAGCTAGTCCTAGTTTCGCCGCAACATAGACGACCTGCGCAGCCATCGCGCCTGGCCAAATGAGCTGGAACATTTGATTCGTTGGTGAAAGGTTGGCTGGCCCTGAATTCTGGTCGCCAGTGGTTTTCTGTTTCTCGGCTACGACCTGCTGTTTTTGGTTAGACAAGGGTCACGTAGGAGACAATCTCTCTAGGCCCCATTTGGCTTTTTGGATGGCACAGAATCCATTCATTACGGTCTCGGGCGGAAGCTTACTGTTTTACCAGCAAGACGAATCCTTGAAACGGAAGATCGGGCTTTGAGAATCACTCTTTTGAAAACAGCTTTCCGAGACAACCCTTTGATACCCGTTTCTCAAAAACCGCCTTTCGAAAACAGGCTTCCTGAAACCTATCTTTCGGAAAGGGGGGTACCTGAAAACCACCTATTGAAAAAGCAAAGCCGTGAATTTTCCCGCCCCCCGGGCCTACTCGATTCTCGCGCCGACCCGGAGGCCTGCACTAGGGAAAGAAAGTATAGCGAGCGCTTATTACGGGCGGATTTTCGCCGATCGAGCGGGTACATATGCCCGGTAAAGTAGTACATTTCGAGCTACCGGCCGACAACGTCGAACGCGCAAAGACCTTCTACGTGAAAGCCTTCGGATGGGAGATCAACCAGTACCCAGGAATGCAGTACCAAATGGTAGGCACCACACCATCAAACCGGCAGGGAATGCCCACAGAGCCCGGTGCCATCAACGGCGGAATGACAAAACGCCAAGACCCGGTAAAGAACACGGTCATCACCATCGATGTCCCCGACATCGAAGCCTCCCTCAAGAACATCGAGAAGCTAGGTGGTAAGACAGTCAAGAAGAAAGAAGCAGTCGCTGACATGGGCTTCACAGCCTACTTCAAGGACCCCGAGGGAAACATCGTCGGACTCTGGCAAAGCGCCCGCCGTATGTAGAAACAGTTCCAGTTTGTCGGCCCCCTCTCTTTTTTCGCCTAGCTCAACGAGCCAACACTTGAACGGTCCGAGAGACTACTCAGCTCTCGTTAACTCTTGAATCGCCACCGTGTAGGATTTGCCTCGGCGTTTTCTGTTATTCCGAAAATCACTCGGGGTTGCACCCCGTAAATTGGCTCTTTGCTATCGGTCATATCCCAATCGTACTTTCTCTTGTAAGCGGCCGCGAATCGAGTTCGCAGCGATTTTTCCCGAATCTCTCTAGCTGCACCCTCCAAGATAATAACCTCCGACGCGTTTTCAGGACAAACCACGCAGTGGGAATTCAGAGACAGATTCTTAGATTTCCGTGATCGTCGACCAGTGCTGAAGTAGAACGCGCGATCAAGCCAGACTCCCCAAACGGGCATGACGTGTGGTCTGCCATCAGAACAGGTTGTAGATAGGAAATAGTTGCGGGCCTTCGAGAGATGATCAACTGCCCATGTCCAGGAGAGAGGTCCATTTTCTTTCCGAAACATCATGTCATAGCCGGGCATGTATGGTCGGCTCGCAGCTGGCACGCGATCTGAAGAGTTCTTGCTCGTCAATCCTGCTTAGCCTGGCAATATTGTCCTTCGCATAAGCAGACCGCTTGTTCCGAGCGGAGCAACAGGTTTGAAGCGTTCTCTTCTGAACATGTTCGGTGTGCCGAACCAACGCCACTCTGGTACAGCAGCCATCTTCTTGGAAACGACAGGGTAGGCCTCGACGATTCCTCCTCCCTGTTTCCGGATAGATTCGAGGGCCGCGTGAAGCGCGATCTTGGAGACACCATGACCTCTGTAGTCTTTGTCGACGAAGAAACACGTTAGTCTCCAAATCTTTTCAGCGCCAACCGGAGGTCTAGCCTTACGATAGCCGCGCCCGGCGTCTATTCTGGGGAGCTCATCTCTCGTGCCGTACTGGCACCATCCAACCGGAGTCTTTCCATCGTACACTAGTATCGCGTGCGAGCGACCTTGTCGTACGAGGGTTTCTTTGTCTTTCCGGTTGATCTTCTTCCATTCATTCGTCGATAATCCTTTTCCAACAGGCCTCGGTCGCGCGTAGTACATGCACCAACAACCACCTTGCTTGACAGCAAGCTTCTCAAAAGCCGACCAAGTAGAAAGCGACAACTCTTTGACAGTGAAATGTCTCTTCGAACTCATCTACGCACTCTCGGCTCTTTTCGATGAAGTGGTGGAGCAATTAACCTGTTGGAAAAGTGGTGAAGGGCGAGGGCTGAAATAACCCACCCAGCCTCCATCAACAACCTCCACATGAGCAGCGATCGACAGCTAGCCGGTTCGAAAACGCAGCCAGCCGAGAGACACAAGCACATCCGCGCCAGAGGCTACATTGGAAGCTCTGCGCTGGGGATATCGGACGGGCTTCTCACAAACCTTGTATTTCTGAGCGGGTTTGCCGGAGCGATCTCCGACATTCAAACGATCCGGTTAGCGGGAATCGCTTCGATGCTCGCCGGAGCAATCTCCATGTCCTTTGCGGGATTCCTAGCACAGCGATCGGAGTACGACCTTTACCATGCAGACGCCAAACGAGAAGCCGGAGAGATAGAACAAGAGCCTGAAGAGGAAAAGAGCGAATTAAGAAAATTCTACTTGGCCAAAGGACTCAGCCAAGACGAAGCCGAAAAAATAGTCGAGAAGATATCCACGAACAAGGAGAAGTTCCTCGAAGATATTCTAATGCATGAATTGCATGTGCACGAGACGAGACTGGAGAACCCGATTAAGATGGGCGGAGTGATTGGCCTATCATTCCTGGTAGGAGCGCTGATACCCCTAGCACCATTCATCCTTCTAGCCACGGAGAACAGTTCGATCCTCGCTGCAGCCCTCATCTCACCATTGTTTCTATTTGGAGTCGGGGTCTGGAGGGGACGGATCGTGGGAAGGAAAATCTGGAGAAGCGGACTCGAAACTCTGATCATCGGCGTGGCCGCGTCGGCCGTCCTCTACCTTATCGGTACCGCCCTTGTATTTGTTTGACGCAAACTAGTCTTACAGATATGGCCCTGCGACGATGGACGGTCGCTCAAGAGGTCGGCTATCGGTGTTGGGGAATCTCTCGTTGCCCATTCATGTAACTTTGCATAACACGCGGTATTTCGATCATTCCATCACGCGTCTGGTTGTTTTCCATTATCGCCACGATAGCACGTTCAGTAGCAACGAGGGTGCTGTTCAGTGTGTGTGCATATTTGGTGGGAAGGCTGGGCTTTTCCCTGAACCGGACTTTTGATCTCACCGCTTGGTAGGATGTACAATTGCTGCACGACGCCATCTCCCGATATTTTCCCTGGCCAGGCAGCCACGCCTCCAGATCGTACTTTTTCGCCGCAACCGTCCCGAGATCCCCGGTACATACGTTGACGATCCTATGCGGAATCTTCAAACTCTGAAAGAACTCTTCCACGTTCCGCAACAACTCCTCGTGAAGCTTCCAGGAATCCTCAGGCGTTGAGAAGAGGAACATCTCAACCTTCTCGAACTGGTGGACCCGAAATATTCCTTTAGTATCCCTGCCATGCGCCCCAGCTTCCTTCCGAAAACACGGACTGACCCCGGCATAGCGCAAGGGTAGACTCGGTTGATCAATAATATCGTCATTGTGAAGCGCTAATAGTGCGTGTTCAGCGGTCGGAATCAAATAGAGATCCTCACCTTCGATCTTATAGATCACGTCTTCAAAGTCTGTGAGAGCAACTGCGCCGGCAATGACGTCACGCCGGAGAAAGTATGGAGGCTGGTAGAGCTGGAAGCCCTTTTTCGCGACAAAATCCAGACCATACTGGATTAGTGCATGGTTCAACCGGACAAGATCCTCTCTCAGATAATAGAACCGTGCCCCGGCGACGCGACCCGCTTTCTCGATATCGATGAGCCCCCGTTTTAGTCCTAAGTCGATATGGTCAAGCGTCTTGAAGTCGAACTTCGGAATCGCACCCCACTTACTTACCTCAACATTGTCGTCTTCATCCTTTCCGAAAGGCACGCTATCGTGAATAATGTTGGGAAGATTCATGAGAATATTCTCGATCTTCCCTCTTTCCTGATCGATTCTTGCCTCGAGATATTTGACCTTCTCCGGAACCGCTTGGGCCTCTTTCATCAGCACCGTCGCATCTTGTTTTTTCTTTCTCGCTTCGGCGATTGCCGCGGTAATCTCGTTCCTTCTCTTCCTCAGCTGATCAGCTTCTGCCTGAAGCTGTCTCCACTCAGCGTCGAGCTTCAACAGTAGCTCCACCTGGTCCAGCTTGTCAGGCAGCCCCCTCTTCCGCAGGCTCTCCCTGACTACCTCGGGGCTCTCCCTTACGAGCTTGATGTCCAGCAATCCGGGTTCGCGCTCAAGGTTCTCTTGTCGGTAAAAAAACCAATGTCCCCTCTGGTTGTGCTAAGACTTTTCAAGGACCAAGACCACTCGCAAAGCTCAGTCTTGGAATTACACCAGCACGACGTAGTCTACTTTGGAGTCGTCAACCTCATCGACAAAGGCTACGTCATGGGCGCGATAGACGTCTGGAAGTGCCGTTCCTGCCCGCAGACCTTCTGCGAAGACAAACGGTACGGCATTACAGACCTCGCACCTGAAGTCGGGCTCCCAAAGATAGAGCCCAGCTCAAAATGGGCCGCGCTAATCTGCACAAGAAACACAGGCTCCAACTGGACCCTCATCCAGGCCAAGCCCGGAAACACTATCCAGCATTCCTGCACGCCTGATACAAAACTCGAACTCAAAGTCGGATCCGACTATTCCATACAAACGGGACCTGCCTCAGGCATAGGTCAGCACAGAATCATCCTCGTGGAAAACTTCGTCAACGCACCAGTTGACGTGATCACCGGTAAGAAGCATCTTGGAACAACCAACGCTAACCAAGCGCTCGGAAAACCATTCTCGTTCACCCCACCGCTATCGGCGGCCGTGATCCAGCCGTCGAGATACAATGTTCTCAACCTGACGAGCGTCTTGTTCATCGTTTCAGGAATCTGGCTCGGCTTACTCGCCTCATTCAGCCTAGGAAATCCCGCAGTTCTCGGCGTTTTTGCAATTCTCGCCTTAGCCGCTGTAGTGTCTGGAATCTTCCTGCATAGACCCAAACTCTGGCCAGCTACCTTAGGATTGGCAGCAGTTGCAGTCGCATTTGCTGTTCAGCTATGGATCCAGTTCGGAACAGGCCTCACCGCAAGCGCAACAACACTAGACATACTATTGGCCACATCCGTCATCACCGGATGGCTATCATGGTCACGAGTCAGAAGCCTCAGAGCAAAACAATGGCACCCACTAGACATGCCAGCGTACGGCTGATCATCGATGAATTCTCAGAACCCTTTTCGAAAAGCTGAGGACACTCAGCTGCAATACGACATGGAAATTTTCATCAACGAGATGGGCGAATCGAGCGGTGTCGGCGGCGGCGTCGCCAATTTCCTAACAGGATACGTAATCTACAAGGGAGAAAAGTTCCCGTTTGAAGCAGTTGCATATGGACGAATAGGCGGCCAGAATGTCAGCCCGATACTACAACCTGAAGCGATAAGGAGACTTGAAGAGCTCAAGGTTGACTTGGAGCTTTTCACGGCCCGGTTGCAGAGAAAGATGGTTGAGGGAGAGATGACTTTGAACATTCCCGAGGGAGCCACTCCTCCAGAATAGACCCTTACAGAAACAGTCAGGCTAGAAATCTCGACCGCTTATCCTTGTCTGGAAAGGCTAGGAGTTGATCGGGACAAGTGTTTCGCCGAAATAGTACGCTTTGAGATTGCAGAATTCGCACCAAGCACCCACGCGATTGTCAGTCTGGTCCGAGAAGTAGACGTTCAGCTGCGTCCGCCCGCATCGCGGACACTCGTGGTTTGTGACCTTCTCCAACAGTCTTACCGTGAATCTACCACGTCCAAAGACTATTATCCAGTAGATCGCACTAAAAGTGAAACTGACAATCGTCCCGACGCTTCATTTTCTTGGACGCGAGCCAAGCCTTCTGCTCGGCAAAACCAGCCTCTGTTGAGAGTGGTTTTTCGCGGAACTTTTCGCTCCCTATTTAAAGCAGGTGTTACCCGAGAGTTTCGGGATTGGTTACAACCGGGGAATTACCTCTGCCCGCAGTCTTCTTGTTGACGGTTGGGCACATGAGCCAGTGCGTGGTAATCTGTCCCTCTTGCGGGGGAGAAATATTGAGCGATAACGAAATGCGGAGAACCCCAAGGGGGAAGATAGTCTGCGACGAGTGTGCCCAGGACACCTATCTGGACGTTCCATTGACCTAGGAGAAGAACAACTATGGACCCAGTTATCCTCGAGTTCGTCGGCGGGATATTAGCCGGAACTCTAGTCGTGCTAACAGTGATGTTTAGAACTGGACACCTGACTATGGTCTTAAGAACTAGCTCCGCTTCGCCAAAGAAAATGCCAATGCTCGCAATTCGGAAAACTAGATCTGTTTCGTCCCGTCATCGAAAAATCTCTGCTCCCAGCCGAAAGGGTCAGAGTACTGTCAGCGTCGCCAGAACGAGGAGGAAAGCTCGAACGAAAACACCAGAAGCAACAATCGCACCAAGTCAGACGCCCAATATTGCCTCCGCAACAGTGTCTTTCGATACTTGTCCTTCTTGCGGACTTCAGGCGCCGGGATCACTATTGGCCGAGCATTTCTTAGGTAGCCCGTCTCACAGGAATGCCCCGCCGAGAATAGCCAAGGTCGATGCTGCAGAGGTTGAGCGAGCCGAGGAAATCAAGGAAGAGGATTCGAAGCAGTCAGTCAGAAATCTGTTACAGATGCTTGTTCCCCCAAGAGCGTTTGGCCGTCGCCATGCTCACAGATTGATGAGTCCAATTTCCTCGATCGTAAAAGAATTAGGCCCGTCGCCCCGGCGCTTTCCGTAAGGACAACGCCATTATCTTTCTTAGCGAACACTTCGGGTTGCGAAATCGCCCGTTTTCAGCCCTGACCTTGAAAAAGAGAGGGGGGTATCTAGATCTCCCTCTAATCGTTCGGGGATGACCCGTTAAAACCCCTAGATTCGCCTCCCCATCGAAGCCAGGATTGTGCCCTGAATCGGCCATCTCGCCCGGAAACCCTGCCAGACAGGAAATCGTTCCCGGGGGAGGGGGGATCTTGCACAGCACACCTCGCGACGCAAGAGAGCCCTCCTCAGACCCCTTGTGAAAGCAATCTTCAGAACTCGTTCATATCATTGGATCCAGAAAGTCGTTCAAGCTAGATCAGATTCCCCCACGACAGTTGAGGATTGTCGAGTTTCTAGTGAGGGATCTCGAGCGGAACCAAAGTAGGCTCCGGCTTCGGGAACGCAGTCTCATGCCGCAGATAGGCTGAAGGATCCCGCAACCGTTTCTTCTCGCAGAGCTTCTCAAGGAACTTCATCGCCTTCCCAACCGGGTCCAACGGCTTTGCATCCAAGTAGCCCGATTCAACCGCGCCTCTAAGAATCTCATCTCCCCGCGGGCTCCTGGTAATCACCGTACTCCAGCCAGGAGACGATCCAATCGCACCAACAGCGATGTCCGCCAATTCGGCAGAATAGTCGACACAAGCATTGCATTCTTCCCGTGCCGCAGCCGCCACAGCCTCCACAGGCTCATCAATAGCCAGCTTATCGCCTGTGTAGACTAGCAACCTGTTTCTCTTGATATTGACCTTCGAAACATTGTTGAGGTCTATTCCTCTCTTGCCCTGGACATAGTCAACCATCATCTTCTGATAATCAAACACCTTAGAACAGAACAGACCGATCGTAAATACGAGATTTCTCGCAAGCTTCGGCGCCGCGATCCAGTGAGTGCTCATACGCCAGTTTCCCTGAAGCTCACAAGGCAAACCGACAAGCGCAATACGCTCTTCCTGGAAGCTAACAAGTGACCGGTTGGGAATCGCTACCTCAGCCAATCCCCCGACCTGGCCTCCAGGCGTGTATCGGGACCCGGCGTGACTCAACAAGTCCTCTTTAGTCCGCGCGATCTGCGGCTCAGGCCGCCAAGGCTTGCCTGACGTGAGACCGGAATTGACGGCGTAATCGATGATCTTTCGATCGAGCGCATAGAGAAGGAGAGAAGTTACCGCCCCACCATCCTGAGCACGCTTGACCACGTCAGGGTCCTTCGACCTGACCGAGTAGGATCCGACATGAATCCCGAGAATCGCCTCTTCAGCAGTTCTCGACCTTCCGAAAACCTGTTGTTCGATCTCTGCGAGCGGTAGCTCGATCCTCGGGCAGCTGTAGTAGCAAACCTGGCAGGCAGCACAAGTACCCCTCATGACCGGTTCTTCTTTTTCGCTGTGAAAGAGAATGTCGATCGGACAGGAGGCAATGCAGGCGCCGCAGTACATACAGAGGTTCTTGTTCACAACCTCCTGGATGAGATTACCGAAGATCTTGAGCTTGATCGGCCGCGCCTTCCAGCCCTCACCCTCAACAGTCGACTTCAGCGGCGTAGGCTGGGGAAGCGCTGGCGACGTTGCGGGTTTCGGAGCTGATTGAGCCGACATTGTCTATTCCTCTTTCTGAGGCACCTGCGACGCGCCCCCAATCGTATCGACGCTGAACACGTACTTGTCGTCCTTCTTCACAGGCGGCTTCGAAAGCCTCTCCGGACTCCACACAAGACGATCACGCGTATACTCGGCAATATCATACTCGACCGTCTCCTCCAACGCAAACTCCGGACAATAATCTGTACAATTGTGTGCTGTCACGTTTCCCGCCACGTACGACTCGTCTCCTTCGACCGAAAGATTCACAACAGGCTGATCACGAACTTCAACTGAGGATATTTTCTCGACCGGCGCGTAGACATAGTCTGAGTCCATTTCAAAGCGAGAAAACGTCTTGACCCTCTTGTCCTCAAATCTGACCTGCATCAGATCTGCCATTGCCGAAACGAAACGGCCTCTAACCGTCACCACGTAGGTAGGTCTCTTTTCTGCATGGATGGCAAGTGCAACTTGGCCAACAATTCCTGTCCGGAAGAGGAGTTGTTGCAGCTGGAAGGCGAGTGTCTTGGAAACCGTTGTGTACTCGAAGAACGTTGAACGATTGCCCTTGGTTGGTCTGTGAAGGTGACTGTCGCCTCTCCATGTTCCGCGTATGAGTTGTCGCTGCTTTTCGACCGGCGCAAACATAGCCCAATCCGGAAGTTTCTTGCTTTCCGCGCCCAGTCCAAAGGTTTCGAAGAATTGAAGGGCAACTACGGAGTGGAGAAGGACATGGGTCGAATTGTGTATCGTAGACCTCTTGGTTTCGCGGCCGAAATATTTCTCGAGGAGTCGGGATGAGTCGGCAATGTACTCTTTTTCATGTTCTCCGAATGAAAAGCAGACAGTTCTCCTCACAGCATAACCTTCTGCAAGATAATACCCGATCAGCCTAAACAAATCAGGCTCTGTTCTCACGCTCAGCTTGCTGCTGAGACGTTTTCCGGTGCTGGGCTGACCAACTACGACTTCCTGTTCGTAAACGTCGATGTCCCGAACCTCCTTGGGGATAGGCATCGTCATGTAGTCGCCCCGTTTCAGTTCAAGGGGTGTCTTCCACATGGGGGCCCTTGGTTTCTTCTCAAGTCTCCCCTTTTTGATGATGTTTCTGGAAGAAACTAGGAGGGGATGATCCTGCGTCACCCTAAGCGGGAAAGGCGTTCCCAATGGTTTGATACTGTAGAGTCTTCCCGAGTAGTTTCGGGTAAGGACCTCGCGCACTCGACGGTAGCGCCCCGTGTGTGTCAAGACCCGGTCGCCAGGCTGTACCTGGATTATAGGTGACACAGATGGGTTCGTCGATACAAGCGTATCAGGAGTTACGCAGAAATGGCAGAAACAACAACGGCCATAGAAGTACTGCGGGTACCATCGCTGTCCCCGTGGCACGATCGTTATGCACTTCTCAGGACAGATCCACGCGCATATCCCGCAACCAGTACAACGATCGAGATGGAGTAAATGTCGTCCCCTGTATCCCTTCTCAACCGCATATCTCTGCTGGGGAAACCTCAACGTGTAAGGTCTATGGAAGAGATGACGAATACCAGTAAGATACGCGATCGAAATATCGAACGCAGCCTTTGCCTTACCAATAATCGGAGCCATCGCCTTTCTACCTGTCCGCCTCAACCGGCCAGTAATCTATACTCCACCAAGCAGTAGGCATATCGGCTAAACGGCTCCCAAGCAGAACCGCAGGAATAGCGGCCATATTCCGATAGGAACCGGTAATGTATCGCGCCCGGTAGGGCTTGTCGCCCCCCTCCCCAATAAGATAAAAGCTACACTCGCCCCGGGCCGACTCGACCCTTCCATACGCAACACCACGAGGCAGCACTATCGGGGCCTTTCTCCTGATCGGTCCGGAAGGAATCTTCTTGACTATCTGGCGTATTATCTTGCAGCTCTCCCGCATCTCATCCATGTGGACCATCGCCCGACTGAAGGAATCACCGTCAGGCCGGGTCGAGACCTCGAAGTCAAGTTCAGGATACGCGGCATAAGGCTCGTCCTTGCGAAGGTCCGCATCAACACCTGAACCCCGGAGAGTTGGCCCCGTGCAGCCTAGCTCGATCGCTTTTTGTTTCGGGAGGACTCCGATTCCCTTCGCGCGAGATGTGAATAGGGGGTTGTTGAAGAATATCCTGTCATATTCTTTCAAACGTTTCTCGAAGTATTCTGTTCGTTTGACAGCTTCCTCAGCAAATCCAGGCGGCAGATCCCGTCGAACACCACCGGGTACGAGATAGGAGTACGTTATCCTGGCTCCAGTGAGCTTCTCCGCAAGATCGATGAATAGCTCTCTGTCACCGAGAGGCCACATGAACATGGTGGTATGCCCGAGAAATACCCCGTAGATGGAGAGCCAGTAGAGATGGCTCATGATCCTGTTCATCTCGTTCAGAAGAGTCCTGAGGTATTGTCCCCTTCGAGGAACCTCGACCCCTTGAATCTCCTCGATCGACCTCACCCACGCATGATTGAGATTGGAAGCATCTATGATCGAGGGTCTTTCGATAACTGGAATGCTTTTGATGATATTTCTGAGCTCGATTATCTTCTCGATTCCTCGGTGTACGTAGCCGGGGTCTGGTGAAACGTTGACAATGATATCTCCATCCACTTCCACGATCAACCGCATGTGACCTGAGCCGGAGTGCTGAGGACCAACGCTCAGCGTGAGCGTTTGAGCTCCGGAGTCAGATGTCTCGGTGGACTCGACAGTTGTCAGGGGAACGGGTTTAGGAGGAGCCGACATTGCTGTCTCAGTCTGTAGGAAATCGTATGTCTTTCCGGAGAGGAGGAGGCCCGTCCCAGTTGTCGGTAAGAAACAGCTTCTCCAACCTCGGATGGCCCTCGAATGTTATTCCGAACATCTCGAAGCTTTCTCTCTCATAGTTCTCAACGCCCGACCAGACAGAAACCAGAGACCCCACCCTCGGCGCGTTTCTTGGAACTGACTCTTTCAAGTCAAGGACGAGATCTCGCATTCCCTTAATGCTTATCGATGAAACATGGTAGACTATCTCGAACCTGTTTTCTCGGTTGTAGTCAACAGCAGAGACCCCGTTCGGATGGTCAAACCCGAGTTTGTCTCGGAGAAAAACTGCGACGTCCTTGATCTTTTCGGGAGCGACCGTCACTTCAAGCCTAGCACGACGGATAATGTTCGTTTCCTTGATGTCGGCGGGAAAGCTCTCTTTGAGCTTCTGTACGAGAGCATCTTCTCTTTCGTGCGAAAGGCTCATCCCTGCTCGTACACCTTTGATCTTCGAATCTTCTCTTGGAGCATGATGATCGCCTGCTCCAAAGCCTCCGGTCTCGGAGGGCAGCCAGGAACGTAGACGTCTACTGGTACAAACTCGTGCGCGCCGTTGACTATACTATAGGAATCATGGAATAGGCCGCCGGACATGGCGCAGTCTCCCATCGCAATAACATACCTAGGCAATGCCATCTGATCGTATATCACTCGGAGCCGTTTCGCCATCTTCTTCGTGATAGTCCCCTCGATCACAATCAGGTCCGACTGCCGGAGAGAACCTATCGGCAGAACACCGAACCGTTCAAGATCGTGTCGCGCACCACTTGCCGCGCCGAACTCAGCACTACAACATGCTGTTGTGATATTGACCGGCCATAGCGAGTACATTCGCGCCCAGTTAATCACGTTTCGAATCGGCCCAGTGTCAACGACCTTCTTGACAAGATCGCTTAGTTTTCCAACCCAGATGCTCAACCCCTCTGCAAGCGTCGCTACAGGGTCTTCTTCCTGGGCAGTTCTCTGAGCGGACAACTATCTCAGCTACTAGTTTCTAGGTTGTTTTGCCTATTTATCCGCATCTTCACGAGTATAACGAGACTTACGTTAGCTTCTCGTGATTCCTCGTGATAAGACTCTTGACTATACTCTATTAGAGCGACCGCTTCAACTGTTAGAATCGGGTTGTCTCTACCCCTCTTTTATAGGGTCGCAGACTTCATTTTTCCGGAGGCTTCTTCCTATATGCAGCCGGGTTGAACAATCCTCCCTTTTCCTTCTCAGTTGGCTTGAAGCTCTCAGAGATCAACAACTGGAACCCTTCGAGAGCGTTATCGATTACTCCTTTCAGCTCGACCTCGGCAGAGATGTCGTGGGTCACCGCTCCTCGCTGGTTGACGATCTTCGACTTTCTCAGGACATTAGCCATGTCTGCCTCTGCAAAACCACAGAGCTTCATCAGGCTGATCAAGTACAGTGATGTTTTGCCGTCGAGCGATTCCTTGGAAGCACCGATCAACTTGGCAAGTTCCGCGCGATAGATGTTTCCCTGTTTCGAGACGGCAGCCTCGACAAGGTCCTCTAGAATCGGCACTGGGACCCTGACGAGAATAGCCATCTACAACGCCTTACTCGGATGAAATCTACGTATCCGGGAAGATAAGTTAGCGGGTAGAAAAGAGGTCTGGTAAGTTGTCACTCCGCCCTCCTCGAATCTTTTTGCAGAGTCAGTGGATGTGTGTGTTGAGGAGTGAAGTTAATAGCCTCAACTAGCCCTTTCTATTCTGAGTCGCAGAGCTCGGGGATTAGAATGGCTAAGCTGGAAACGACGTGCATGCTGGAGAGCTTTCGAAGATTCATGATAACAAGCACGTGTCGATCCTTCATTCCAAACGAGTACATGGCGGATCTTTCCGTGTTCCCCGAACGAGCCCGCGAACTAGGAACAATGTACGTTGAGGCTGAAGACAAGGTGACTTTGAGCCGGGTGAACGACATCAGCTTCGTCCGCGTCAGCTATGTTTTAGGAATAATCTACAACTCCAAGAGTGGGCACACTCAGCTAAAATGGAGACATGTTAGAGGCGACCAGGGAAGACTGAGCGGCGAGGCTAGCACTAACACCATGGTGAACCTCTACGAAGCCGGCGCGCTTGACAAATCCTTCATTAGAGCAATCGCTGCCCAGATACACTGAAAGAAAAGCTGCCATCCCTATTCTCTTCGCCGAAAGACTTCAGTGAATATTGACCCAACACAACTCGCGGGTTCTTGACCAAGCTAATTCTTCGCTAGCGGATGACGCAGGCTCAGCCTATGGCTAACCTTCAAGACAGTTACAATATCCTTTATCTCGACAGCTGAATCCGTGGAAACCGGAAGGGTGGTTGGACTGCCGAAGTCGTTCGAGACTGGAATTGACGCTTTGGACAAAGTCCTTCCAAAGGGGATTCCCAGAAACAGCCTTACTATTCTGGCGGGAGACCTTGGGACGGGAAAGTCTGTGCTGATGGAACAACTCCTCTACAGTATGCTGAAGGTGGAGAAGGAGCCGTGCATCTACATGAATTTTGAAGGACCCCCTATAGCACTTCAACAGGATATGGAGTCGTTCGGCTGGGACATCGACCGGTATTTGGATTCTGGACAGCTCAAGTTTCTAGACTGCTTCTCTTTCCGAATGGAACCAACTGAGACTCCGAAATATTCTCACTTCGTCAAGGATCCGAAAGATCTTCACTCTGTCACGAGTGCGCTATTCACGATGATGGAAGAGATGAAGATGATGGGAAGAGGGGCCGTCTTTGTCGATTCCTTGACAGAGATGTTTACGCTAGTTCAGGAAGAGAGGCCGTTGGTCTTCCACATGCTTGACGGTGTCAAGTCTTGGCGGGCCAAGGGTCCCAAGGAACGTCTAGTTCCGTTCTTCTGCTCTCACCACACGCCGCTGCGAGCGTATGCTGATCTTGACGATTTGCTATTCTATGTGGTTGATGGAATAGTTGATGTTAGATTCAACCCGGGGTTCGCCGATAGAGGCCTACTGGTCAAACAGTTCCGGGTACGAAAGATGAAGGGCGCGCCTCATGAAACCTATTGGGTGACATTCCAAGTTACCGCTTCCGGAATCGTAGAGGTTCCGCTCCCAGTCCCTGTACTGACGTCGGACAAGCCTCGTACAAGCAGAAAGAAGTAGCTCTTGCCAAAGGTTACGCTGGAAGGGCTAACAGTGCCCACTACCCATCATCCTCCCGTTCATCATGACAATAACCATTCGATTCCCACGAGCCACGCTGCTCCTCACAGCGGAGCTCCACGAATCAAGGTGCCATACTCCAAGAATCCCGTTTACGTTGCTGAGGGCTACAGCCCGCCTGTAGTCTCCGGCCGCAATTTCGAGTACGAGACGACACCGCAAAACGCTGCTTACTGGCAAGCGCTTACGCTCACCTATAGACAGGCTATGAAGAAAGAAGCTGATACCAGGGGCATCGATCTCCGTCTTCTCCTCGACGAGCGACGGTCAGGAGCTTTCCATTGTGTCGGATGCGGCAAGCCCATGGTCATGCGGGAGTTGTTCGCTAATGGCGACAGGGTCTACCAGTGCTGGAACGGGGACTGCGTGAAGAGAATCATACGATACCAGTATCAGGCCCAAACTGGCCGCGTCATAGAAGTCACATAACCGTCTTGTTCGTTGACGCTTCAGCCGAGAGGAATATCTACCTAGAGATAGCCATTAACTCGTACCGATTACGGCTATAGCTAGGTGTCTATCGCATCCGGGAAACGTGATGGGGCTCAATCTTCAATAGAACCCTTTTCTCGCCAGGTCTTCTATTCTGATATTTCTCAGCACCAGTGTATTTCTTCGCCATCTTATCGATGTGCCCTTCGGCTTCCGGTCCAGTTATCTGTTCGATGACGCGACCGCGAATCATTACGAGCTTGTACGGGTTCCCTTGCTCCGTAATCGCGAGAGCAACCTGCGGATTCTTCTTGATGTTTCTGTGTTTCACGCGACCGACTGCTGTGTTGATGAGCACATGGTGTCCGTCCGTATCGACCCATGTGGGAGTGACTTGAGGCGAGCCGTCGGGATTTACGGTGGCTAAGAAGATGAAGTTCTTACCCTCGAGAATTTTCCGTGCATCATCATCGAGTTTCGTCATAGTTGAACAATCAAGAACCTCACTGGGATTGCCCCCTTTATTGGTTTCTTCTGAGGAGTAGCCGGTTCGTTCGACGGAACGTATCTGCTCAGCTGGCCTATGCCTCGACTGACGATCCCTCTCGATACCTTCGGCTCTCATTCAAAGTTACGTGAGACTTTAGTCCCGTGTTGGTTCTCGTTCGACAGGTTCTGTTTCGCGGGGAGCAGTCAGGTGCCACAAGCCAAAACGACTAGATACGCTGTCCTCTTTGCGGTATCGATTATCTCCCTGACCTATGCAGGCCTTCCTCCTGCCGCGCGTGCCGTTCCTCAATATTCGTTGACACCACTACCATTCATAACGCAAGAGGGATACTCGGTTCTTCTGATTCTGAATGTAGTTGGAGCTTCTCCTAGTACACTGTACCAGTTCAACTTCCACGTTAGGGATCCCTCGACGAAGGTATGGAATTCGGTTCTCGAAAACTATACGACATTCTCAGGTCAAACACAGTTCAGCCTACTCCCATCATATCCGAGCGCTGCGTTCATAGGGGCTGGCGGCGGCACAAGCTCCCTCGTAGGGCAGTATGTCGGATGGGTTAACCAGACAAGGCCGGCATTGGCAACGAACACTGCCGTGGCAGTTACTACCAACGGTTTCTTTTTCATTCTCACGGATAATACCGAGTATCAAAGGACTGACACGGTGGGAATAAGAGCTACAGGATACAATAGCTTAGAACCTGCGACTGTAATCATAAGAACCCAAACGAGTTCGACAGTCGTTCTCAACGCGACGACCGCGGCCTCATCAGTGGGAATAATCACCGTCTCCTGGAAGATTCCTAGAAACGCAATTATCGACAACTACCTAGTCACCATAACAGGCAAAGTTACGGCGAAGACCCCGCCAGACGCACAGGGCTTCATTGTGCGAGCTGCAACAATGTCTATCTCAACATTCACTTCTAGCAAGACCTCGTATCAGAGAACGGAGACAATGAAATTCTCGTTCAAGTCAACCTACCCAGATGGACAATACGCTAACAGTGGAACAGCGCTGTTGATTTTGGCGAGCCCTGTCGGAAGCAGTGTACCGCTGACAGCTGTGTATGACAGCATTGCTCAGACCTTCAACGCGACCTACAAGATATTTCCTAATAATCAGACAGGCATTTGGACTGCGTCGCTAGGGGTCAATGGTTTTGATGATGGATTCGGGAACAATGGCCCAAACACGGCGGTGACAACATCACCTCAGCTTCAACCCGCGGTGCTCGCAATCACTATTACTTCCAAGTCTTATTTTGCCATAGGCGAACAGATTAGGTTCAATGCCACGATCGAGTACCCTGACTTGACAAACCTCCAGTCGGGTCAAGTGGCTGCCTTCCTCTTATTCTCAGGAGGCGGACATAATGACACGATACCGCTGGTCTACGATTCAACGATTAACTTCTGGGTTGGAACCTATACGCCCGGTAACGAGCCTGGAGGCCTATGGTCGCTAACCGTGGCAGGGGCCGATTCAGCTTCCCCAGCAAATTCTGGAAAAGCGACGAAAACCATACAGTTGCAGGATAGGGTTCCTACAGCTAGTTTCACTTTTACTAGCGGAACCATTCTCACATCTGCGTCGGTCAGTTTTGATGGAAGCGCTAGCTTCGATCCTGATGGGACGATTGTGGGTTACGCGTGGGATTTCGGTGACGGATCGACAGGATCGGGAGTGACCCCCTCTCACAGCTACTCCATAGCCGGCACATACACTGCCAAGCTAAATGCCACTGACAACAGCGGCTCGACCGCAGTTTCCGCCCAGTCAATAACAATCACTGACCGACCCCCTGTCGTCACAACAGCACTATCCTCGACAAATCCCGCACCTGGACAAGCGGTTATCATAACGATCACAGCCTCTGACCCTGACGGCACACTTGTAACCACCACTGTGAACTGGGGTGATGGGACCACCGACACCATATCTGGTCCTCCCTCCACAGATAGCCACACATACTCTTTGACGAACGGACCCCCTTCGGCAACCTTCACTATCACTGTAACCGTACACGACAATAGTGGTTCGACATCAAGCGCAACACCCAGCATCACAGTCACCGACCAACAGCCACTCATAACGTGGACCCCGCCCGCGGCGACCAGTTTGTCTGGCCAGGCAGTCACAGCGGCGATCTCAACCTCTGACCCAGATGGAACCGTTACGAGTGTCACCGTCAACTGGGGTGATGGAAAGGTCGACACACTGACATCTGGGACAACGACGGGCAGTCACACCTACTCGTTAGCGAACTCCGCTACGTCTGCAACCTACACTATTACGGTCACCGTAGTCGATAACAATGGATCCACGAAGACCGCAACATCGAGCATTACCGTTCAATCGAATCAGCCAAACAATAGCGTCTCTTTTCCACTCTACTATTTTGGAATTCTTGCAGCGCTAATCGCAGTGCTGCTGACAGGGGCATTCCTAGCTTTCAGGAGACACAAGGTGACGCATGCGAGGTTGAAGATTGATCTCGAGGCTGTCAAGGCAGAAGCAGGACGGATCGAGAACCAGGAATTCTTCCAGTCTGTAAAAGACCAATTGAAGAAGGATAAGGAATGACAAAAGTAATCGCCGTCCACTCTTTCAAGGGCGGAACTGGAAAAACAACACTAACCGCCAACATAGCAGCAATACTCGCCAAGAACCGAAGAGTAGGAGTCATGGACCTCGACCTGTCCGGACCGGGCTTACACGTGCTCTTCGGTTTGAAGAAGAGCGAGATCAAGGCAACCCTCACCGATATATTTCTTGGAGACGCAACGCCAGCGGATGTGGTGATAGATCTGACACAGAGGTTCAACCTCAAGAAAGGAGGACTGTTCTTCTGTCCGGCAAGCAACAAAGTGGAGGATATGCTACGATTGCTTAAGTCCGGGTTGGAAGTCGAAATATTCCAAGACACAATACAGAAAGTTGGAGAACAAAACAAGCTCGACTATATCATCGTCGATACTCATCCTGGAGTCGAGAACGATACTGTTCTCGCGATGGGTTGCTGCGATGCTCTTGTACTTGTGTCAAGGGTTGATCAGCAAGACTTGTTCGGAACGGCTGTAATGGTGTTGTTAGCGGAAACATTCGAGAAACCCACCTTCCTCACGCTTAACATGGTTCCGCCCGGTGTCCGGATCAAGGACGCCATAAAGGTCGGCCAGGAACTGTCCCAGTTGTTCAGGTCGCGCTTCTTGCAAGCATTCGAGTTTCAGCTGGACGTAATCAACAACCTGAGCAGATCCGTATTCGTCGTGGACAATCCCGACTCGTCTTTCGCCAAGAAGGTAACCGAAGCCGTAGATACCCTAGAGAGAGAATTATCAGGAGCGACAAAGATTGCAAACTAACCCCAAACGCTCAACAGGCTACGACCTCCGAAGACTCGTAGGATCGGTGAACCAGCTCCGCTTCAACGACAACAAAGGAGAAGTGTCATTTTTCGGACAGAAAATGATCATCCTCCGGAGAGATGTTATTCGGATTATGCGGGAAGCTCTCGAAAGACTGGTCGGAGATCAGTCAGCACCGTTCCTCTCTTACTTGGCGAGTGGCATAGGCGTGCACGAAGGAAGTATTTTCAGGGAGAGCATCGGGTCCACAGGCGAGCAGAGCAGACAGAGCCTAGAGAACTTGGTTCACTCGGCACTGGAAGACACGAACCTCGGACTGGGCAAGATCCGAATCGACGGGCTCGACTTCGACAAGAGCAGCGCAAACATAGTTGTAGCCAACTGCTTTGAAGCCACGGAGAACGGGTCATCGGAAGAACCAAACTGCATATTCACCAGCGGATTCCTAGCTGGAATATTCGCCGAGGTGCTCGACAAAACGGTTCAGGCAAAAGAGGTCCGCTGTATATCGCAGGGCGCGCCAGAGTGCGAGTTCCAAATCTCCCTCGTCGAAACAGGTGATGGACAAGAAGCTGAAAGGCCAAAAGTAGACCTGAAAGACGTTGACGGTGGAGCCCCGCTGAAGGGAGAAGTGAAACCAGGCACCGGTGGAGGCTCAACCAACTCGAAATCGGCCATAGGCACGTCAGAAGGCACTTCGGAAGATCAAACCGAAAGGTCGGACAGCGCCGATATGGATGCTGGAGTCGAGAAAGCGGCCAGAATCGCCAAACACAAACAGCACTTCTGGAACAAGTTCAAGAAAGAATAGACCACTCCGGACAGATAGATCGTCGGAAAGTCTTTGTTTCTAGCGTAGCTAGAGGCGCCGGGAGTGGGATTCGAACCCACGAGGGCGTGACGCCCAACGGCTGTCGTGTCCTGGCCCTCATCTCTTGAGATCTCGAGGCCGTCGCTTTAACCACTCAGCCATCCCGGCGTGAACTGCCACTGGGATGTCGGTCTTAAACCACTTTCGAAATGGACCGAGTGCGTCAGGTTCTTTCTATTTTCCACTTGAAAGCGTCGTGCCAGGATTTTGCGCGAACTGGGCAGTGTTAGGAGTTGAGAATACCGGATCGTTTCGTTGCACACGTTTCGGATAGAGATGGTCCGCGACCACTCGATCTCGAAGCAAGACCATCCTGTCTCTCAGAGAGTCTTGATAGGAGAAGTCCGCCCTCACCTGGTATTCCTGGCAGAGCAACGTCATTGTTCGATAGATGAGCACACGTGCGCTTGCTCCGAGAGAATCCATCAGGACTGCGACAACATCGTCAAATCGCGAGGATATTTCCGGGCGTTCAATTCCTTTCTTTGCAAGTAGGTCGTAGATGACATCGCGTACCGTCGAGCCCATGCCGTCGAGCGCGTTTCTGAAACACTCGTTGACTGTTTCATGGAACAGTGTCGAGATCTGAGTGCGCAATAGTCAGTGGCCTGGAAGAGAGCATGTCCTCGGTCGAGCGGATACGTGTGTTGTAACAGTCAATTACCTTCTTCGGGACTGCGAAAGCCTCTTGTCTATCTTAGTTTTTCACTATTTCTGGTCGATGGGGAATGGGGTGGGGGAGAAAGGACGGTTTCAGCGACAGTGAGGCCAATTATCTCGCGAACGCGAGCCCTTTCTAGGCTGCGTGGAACAATGGCTGTGTCACCGTACAATTTACATTCAACGGTTTTATATGCCGTTAACAACGGGTTCATGAGGAAGGATTAGCCTTGGCGGAAGGTAACGTTCGAAAACTCATCGAGGACGCTAGTTTTCCAAACCAGTGGCCTACAAAAGAGACGCATATTCAGCACAAGGTCCTCTACAAGAACGGTGTGAGCAAGGAGTACGGGGTCCATGGGAGCAATGTGGGTGTGGACTTTGACATCTGCATCGCCGACGGCATCTGCATCACCGTCTGCCCTGTGAACGTGTTCGACCGGCTCGAACTTCCCGGTGAACAGGAGAAGATGGACAAGGGTGTTACCAATGATAGTGGGAAGGCGCCTTTGGCGAACTGGAAAGCGGATCCGGCCAGGGAGCAGGACTGTATCTTCTGTCGGGCCTGCGAGATCCAGTGCCCCGTCCAAGCGATCAAGATCACCGAGCCCTAGATCATCTCGCATAGTTCGTAGCTCGAAGGTTATTTTCACAAGGGTCCGGAGAGACGACTCTTTGTGTCCCGAGATGCTCTGTGCTATACCCCCCTCCCATGTTTTATAGAGAAAATTTTCTGTCAGGCACGGATAATCGGCGAGTCTCGCGGTTCAGGGCACAATCCGGGCTTGGATGAAAAAGCAAAATCATGGGAAATCTAGAACGATCTCCGAACGAATTAGGGCGAGAATCGAGCCATGTTCCAGATCCGAGATCAGGGCTGAAAATGGGCGAGTTCTCACTGCAAGAGCTAGGTGCTAGGAGTCAAGTCCCGATTCGAATGGCTAACCCAATAGGGTGGGCTTTGCTGCGGCTGAACATTTGGACAAACCTGATCATCCTGTAGGATATCCCATACTTCTTCTTAAGAAGTGAGAAGAGGTGTTCGGAGGATTCTGGTTCGATCATCCGTGCCTCTCCATCAACCCATGTGCCCTTGATGGTGCCTCGCGCGCTGCATGTGGCGACCCGGACTCGTGGGTTGTTTCGGATGCGCTTTATCTTTCCGGTGCTAGAATCAGTTCGAATGAACAGCTCCCCGTTCTCTTCGATGAACCATACAGGGGTGCGAACGGGGTCTCCAGTTTTCCGGTATGTTTCGATGCTGATGTGTTTCTGGCCCGCGAATTGAGACAATTTGTCTCCTGCCACGGTCAATTGAGATTGCTCCACGGTCGAGGTTCCTCTAGGGGACGCCGATGGTGTTGCCTACACCAACTAGGATAACGCTGTCGCCCGGCTTGGACTTTGATCTGATCTCGTTCTGGACCCTGTTGACCGCGGCGTCAACTCCAGTCTTGATCAAAGGTGTGATTGAGGATATGGCTTCCTTTGAAGACATTTTCACGACCACAGCCAGGAGGGGAATCTGGTTCTTCGAAGCGCTAGCTTCGATGTGGTATCGTTCTGTTCCGGGCCCGCCGATCGCGGCACCAATACCCTCTGCAACATCACCGCTGGGTTCTCCTTCGAACTTCAACGCCGCATCGACCGTCACTACGAGTCCTATTGGTCCTGATTCCTGGATTAGCTTCTCAACTGCAAGACCTGGTTTTCCGACGTTTCCTCCTGGACCCTTTGCTCGGACGACCCAGACTCGTCGGCCTTCAAAGTCGACGTCGTAGACCATTGTGTCTTTGACAAGTTCGTTGCCTTGTCGTCCAGCAGTGATCTGACTCACGACCAGGGGTCCTACTCCATCACCGATGGGCTGGGCCTTTGCGAACGCATCTATGGCCGCCCCGTACGCTTCTGCCTCTTCCATTATCATCGGTAGGGCCATCTGAAGCTGTGCGAGCATCATAATTCCCCCAGTCTTCTTGGCGAGAAGATAGAAGTGGCGGACCAGACGGAACATGCCGTCCAAGCCTATTGAGATCTCGAGCTGGTTACTGAGAGTGTTCACATCGGACTCTGTGGCGTTAGGAGCGATGGCCTTGACTTCCATCTTCAAATGATCATCGTACGTGTCTAGAACATGTTCCAGTTTCCCGACTATCCCAGACGGATCGAGGCTCACCGGGGTTATAGTGAATGAGTTATTGAGTCGGTCAATCTTGGTCTCGACCGTTTTCTTATCCATCTGGAATCGGGATATTGAGTCGACGAATTTTTGGCGAGCAGCGGTCTTACTCCTCTCCAGTTTTCCGAGGCTCCGCTTGACGCTGACAAGCTGCCATTGGACTTGGAGGCGTTGCCCGTAGAAGAAGATGAGAAAGAATGACGCGAAGTAGATCAGGTTGACTATCTGGCTGAGATCGATTAGGGCCATGCTACTATTCTACCCTTCCCTGGAAGCGGACACTGCTATAGGTGATTCCTTCAATCTCAGTAAAGCCTTTCGTTTTGCGTTGAGCCGTATGAAGCCCACCTCAACCTCTTCCTTTATGGCAAGCTTTGACAGCGCCATCAGGATGTCCTTCATCTGTTTGACCGCGTGGGAGCCGATTTGGATGATCACGTCACCGACTCGCATGCCCGCCTCGTAGGCCGGTCCTCGCGAGTCTACTTCGACCACTAAGACCCCTGAGTCCGCTGGTAGGTCGTATCTTCTTGCGATTGCCTGATTCATGTTGGCCCCTGATATTCCAAGCCACGGCCGAATGACTCGTCCTTTTTCGAGGATCTGCTGTACCACCCATTTCATGGTGTTGACGGGGATGGCGAAGCCTACTCCCTGAGCGAAAGGAATCATTGCCGTGTTCATTCCTATCACGTTTCCGCCGATGTCTGCAAGGGGTCCCCCGCTGTTTCCAGGATTGATCGCCGTGTCCGTCTGGATGAGTCCTTCGAAGATGAAATCTGTACCGGGCAAGGGCCGTCCGAGGGCGCTTACGACTCCCATGGAAACTGTTGGTCCTCCCTGGAGCCCGAGGGTGTTGCCGATCGCGAGGGCGATTTGTCCAACTTTCAGTTTCTCCGAGTCGCCTAGGCTAGCAGCTGGGAGGCCATCCGCGTCTACTTTGATTACAGCGATGTCAGTTGAGGCGTCTGAGCCGACGACTTCGCCGAGGAATGTTCTACCATCTTTCAAGTGAACTTGCACTCGTGTCGCTCCATCGATGACGTGGTTGTTGGTGATGACGTATCCGTTGCGATCGATTATTAGTCCGGAGCCCTTCCCTTCGATTGGAACGAGACCGTAGCGGAAGTCTCGGGTAACTCGGACACTATCAATGCTGACTACGCTTTCGCTTAGCCGTTCGACTGCCTCGGTAACCTGGGTCTCTAGTGCGGATAGTGCTGTTGTCATGTTTAGAGTCCCCAGCTTGTTTTTCCTACGGGCGTGATTCTCAGGTATATCTTGTCGTCTTTCGCTTTAGTCTCAACGAGCCCAGTCACCTCAATCCCACGTGGGATTAGTCGGTTGGCTGATTCCAAGTCGTCAACAAGGAGAGTGATCTTTTCCTCATCCAAGTCTTGGAATCGTGGGCTATACTGTAGGTTCCAGCCACTCAGATAGAGGTAGCGTCCATCGAACTCGTAGATTACAGGGACGATATGGGGTTGGGAGTCTTCGCAGACGAAGGCAATTCTGGCGAGGCTCCTCTCCATCAGGTATCGGTATTCTCTCTCGGTGAAGCCTCTGACACCGTCTTTGTGTCGCATCATGTCTGGCCACCCTAGGGGTTAGTCACGCTTATATACTTGGTAGTCCAGGGAAACTAAGTGGGTATTAGTTAGTTGAGTAAGTCAACCCAGGTTAACCAAGACATTACAAAAGAGCAGTCCGAAGAATGCTTACTGCTGCATTCCGCCTGGAACGACCTTACCAAAGTCTGGACCCTACCCGTCATCCACGCGCTCGGGCTCAAGGAGCCCGCAAGATTCAACGAGCTGAAGAGGAGGATACAGGGGATAAGCGCTACGAGCCTCGCGGAGAGATTGAACGAGCTGGACCAGAGAAAGATCATCGAGCGTAAAGTCTACCCAGAGACTCCCCCAAGAGTGGAATACTCTCTTACCAAGAAAGGGATCGAACTGCATGCGCTTCTCGGCGACCTCGCCGAATGGGTGAAAAAGTGGGACAAACCAGACATTGCTGGTGCGGAAAGGGTTCGAGAAGAGAAGATTCGGCCGCTCGCTCGTGCTAAGTAATCAGAGCCCTATCTGATAACTGAAAGGCACTGCTTGTCGTTCGTCCCGTTTCTCTCCATTAAGTCTAGTCACGCAGGGACTGGGACCCTTATGCACCAAGTTCTTGCCTTGCCTTCATGGTCTTCATTAGATCGCCGCGGGTGACCATTCCAGCAATTTTGTCTCCATCCATAACGACCAGTCTCCCGACTCCGTTCTTGGCCATCAGTTGCAAGGCGTCGGTGGCTGATGTTGCCGGACTCACTGTGATCGTTCGTTCGTAGGGAACCATTGCTTGGCTGACCCTCTCGACCTCTCTCTTCTCGCGAGGAATCGACCGGACGGACGACATAGTGACAACCCCGAGCAATTTCCCGTTTGAGACGACCGGATAGCCTCCGTGGGGATGGACAAGGAAGTAGTCAGAGACGAGCTGCTGGACGGACGCATCGGGCGAGACGGAGAGTAGATCTCTGGTCATGATGTCGCCAACCCTGACACCGGAAAGAGACTCTGTCAATCTGGTCTGTCTCAAGCTTGTCTCTGCGCCGGATCGGATGAACCAGCCGAGAAAGATGATCCATAATCCATTGACGAAATCGCCGAAGACAACGAAGAACAGCCCGACAGCCATCATGAGTAAGGAGATGACTTCGCTAACTCGGGTTGCGTTAGCTGTGGCACTGAGGAGATTTTTCGATCGGTTCCAGAGGCTTCCGCGGAGGACTCTGCCTCCATCCAAGGGGAATGCTGGGATTAGGTTGAACGCGCCGAGTACTCCGTTGAGGAGTGCCGCGTAATAGAGCGTTGCGATAACGGGTACTGGTCCGTTTACCAACATTGTCAGAACCCAGAAGGCGCCGAGAACAATTGCAATCAGAAAGCTTGTGAGTGGGCCTGCTGCGGCCATGCGAACTTCGAGCGCAGGATCCTTCGGCTCCTCGCTCATCTCTGAGACTCCGCCGAAGAAGAAGAGTGTGATCCTCTTGATTGGTAGGCCGTTTTTCTTTGCGATGTAGGAGTGGGAGAGTTCGTGGAGGAAGACTGAGACGAAGAGGATGATAGCGGACACGATTCCTATTGCCCAGTAGGTGGTCGCACCAAGGCCAGGATAATGCTGGGGCATGTAGCCTTCAGCGAGCGACCAGGCGATTAGGAGAAGGACGAGCCAGAGGGTGTAGTGGATTCTGACGGGAATCCCAATTATTCTCCCGATGTTAAGCGACATTAGCCTGCCCTGCTTGTCGATCACGTTCCTTTCTTAGCCTTGTCCTAGGTTCTCGTCTCTCCCACTCTTGCGTCGCCTGATGCTCTGTGCTATACCCCCATACCCTGTTTTCTAGAGAAAATCTTCTGTCTGGCATGGATAATCGGCGAGTCTCGCGGTTCAGGGCACGGTCCCGGCTTGGATGAAAAAGGCAAAAAGACGGTAAATCTAGAACATTCCCGAACGATTTTAGGGCGAGAATCGAGGCATGTTCCCGACTGCCGAACAGGGTTCATTTCAAGCGATTCTGCCCTTCCCTCAACGCGAAGAGATCACTGAAGAGAAGAACTGCAGAACATCGCTAGCCAAAGTGCTCTCGCCAAACTTGGCTGAGGCAAGCTCTCCGGCGCGACCAACTATGAAGGCTGCGACTCTTGCAGCGTCAAAAGGAGTTCTACCTCTTGCAAGATGTGCACCTGCGACCCCCGCGAGGAGATCGCCATACCCTCCTTTCGTCATGTAGGGAGAACCTCTAGGATCAACATAGGTTCGTTCTCCATCAGAAACGATGTCTGGAGCGCCCTTAACAATCACGGTTGCATCATATTGCTTGGCTAGAGTTTTGACGGCCGTTCTTCTCGCGTCGGCGGCTGGTGGCCATGATGTTCCAGATAGAACCCGGTATTCTCCCGCATTCGGTGTCAACAGTACTTGCTTTCCTTTAATCGACCCCGCTTTAGCAGCGAGGGCATGGAGTGCTTCGGCATCCAGAACCATCGGTGTCTTACACCTTTGGATAATATCTAGCAATGCTCCGTGCGATTCCGGGGTCCGAATGACCCCACAGCCTACGACCAGTGCGTCAGCGTTTTCGAGCAACTCAATCACAATGTTCGGGTCCGGGAAGGACGAATCGCAAGGCACCGTTATCAGATCAGGGGAATATGCTGCGACAATGTCCGCGGCTCGCTTCGGTGCAACCACTGTTGCCAGGTCCGTCCCGGCTCGCAGAGCTGCTAGAGAGTTGAAGGCTAGACAGCCGGCATAACGGTCGCTGCCTCCGCAAACGATGACCCGGCCAAAGTCGCCCTTGCGAGCGTTGTTAGATCGAGACGGATAGAACTCCTTGAGACTAAGCCCTCTCTTGGCGCCTCGAGGGTCCAAGGTTCGAATGCGTTGCTGAGCACTTTCACTGGAGGGCATTTGGAAAGAATCGGATGTGATAGTAGGTAGGAAGATAGGGTTTCGCTAGTGGTTCTAGGTGACGTACTTGACCGTCTAGAACCGAGCGATTGCTCTCTCTGCCCTTGCTGGAAGGCGACGTCGGGACGCGCTGCCCCGGGGTTTTGTCATGAGCCTCTTGATCTTCAATCCTATGTTTTCGAAGACCTCTTCGATGGACCAGCCTTCTTCTCTGAACTCGACCTGGTGTTTGGGCATTCTTATCAATACGTGAACCTCGAAATGCTTCCTCTCCTTCCCTTTAGAGAAGGCCCTGACGGTGGCTCGGGCCTCCCCGAGCTCAGGATAGACGTGGCTGAGAGATTCTATTGATCTTTGGAATTTTATCTTAGCTAGGGATGACTCGATATCATTGTCGTCGAGGCCGACAATGTACACGGGCAATGGGGTTGAGACTTCCGGCGTTTGATGCAATTTCAGATCTCACCTCACTACCAGAACGGCGCAATTAGCATGAGTGACAACACCGCTTGATACGCTTCCAAGGAGCATTTTCTTGAAACCTCCCATTCCACGTGTCCCCATGACGATTAGGTCAATCTTCTCGTTGGCCGCGTAGTCAGTTATTGCTTGAACAACAGAGCCAACAGTTTCGCTGGTTTGAGGCTTAGACTTCACGCCTTTTTTCTCAGCCATCGACAAAGTTCGCCCCACCACTTCCAAAGCAGCTTTTCTTGCGTACGATTCGTAAGCCTGGATGGCCTCCCCAGATGGAGATGGAGCAGAAGGAAACAAGGTCATGTACTCGGGGTAGCCCCGGAACACGTTCAATACGAAGAGTTGGGCGCTGAATCTCTCCGCTAAATCCACCGCGACCTCCGAGGCTCTAGCCGAGCCTTCGGAACCGTCCACAGCTACTAATATTCTCTGGAATCGCAAGCCAGACTCGTGTTTGGGACTCTGCTTTCCGACGGTGCTCATTGCCAACGTTTTCTTCCAAAGAAGGTAGTTCCATTTCACGCTATTTAGATGCAATGGTTCAGATTCGGCGTCCCGACCACTGAAGGCTCAGAGTTCAACTCAACCAGCTTGACAAGAATCGAGAGTCTCGGCTTGGCCGCTCATCTTTGTCAAGTCGGAGTGTTCATACTCGAGACGCTATCAAGTAACACTCTGGAGTCTACAAACTTCCCAACTGGTTCTGCTAATCATATGAACTGGAAAATTCAGGAGAAGGAGGTCTATCGAAGAAGGTTCTTATCCCTCATGTGGGACGGCGAGTTTCATGAGTAACCTGAAAACAGAACTAGAACACATCAAGCACCACATCAAGTACCCGGCGAACAAGACACAGGTCATGGCAGCCTGCAATAACATGTCGGACGTCCCGTCAATCGACAAGGATTTCGTCGCCAAGTCCCTCCCTGAGAGTAACTACAAGGGCCCAGAAGACGTCGTAAAGGCCCTCCTCAACAAAGTCTAAGCTTACTCAAACCTCTCCCTTTTTTCTTGCATCCCAGTGTATCCTACGCCTGGGCTCGGGACTAACACGACTGTCCGCTTTCGCTCTAACCGAATTCGGCAAGCAGTTTCCAAAGGGGATATTTCCGTTCGATTAGGGAGTCCAAGGAGTATTTGCTGGGACCGGAGATGGTGTTCATAATGACGAGAGATAGGAATACGAAACTGTAGATGACTCCTGTTCCGATGTCTGTGGATCCTGGACCATATGGTCCTCCGAAGCCTTCGGGAATAGCCCATATGAATAGGCTGAAAATTATTCCCCCAACGTAAGCAATCTTGCGCATGAAACCCAAGACTAGGGCTACGCCAAGAGCGACCTCCAACACACCGGTCGTGTAGACGAACAGAGGCGCATTCGATGCTGTGACAGTGGACCAAAAGTTGAACCAAGGTTGAAGCCAAGTCGGTTGGCCATCTCCGGCTCTCCTAACAAGGTCGGGAAATGAGTCAACTAGTCCTGGCGAGAACTTGAGGTAGCCATCGATCAACCACACGACTCCCAGAAATATTCTGATGAACGACTTTAGCCAAGTAACATTTCTAACCACCCATTTCTGGCTCTCCTTCCCTGCGAGCAACCTATCACCCCGCTCTGACATGAGGAGGGACTCGATCGTTATTTTTGCCTGTCGTATGGGAAGTCCGTTGTTTACAATGTGACAAGTCAGGCCTTCCGACCGGGACTCTGGTGAGGCATTGCAGCTTGGAGAGGGCAAGCAAATCTTATAGGTCGTAAACGGATGATCGCGTGCATCACGGACAATGGATCTGGTCATCATCAGCCCTAGATGAGGCGGTAGACTAGGGACGACTCCAAGGACAACTTCTATCCGTAGTTCGGACAAAGAGACGACTGCCCGAAGGGTAATGCCTCGAAAGGCGGAGGAAGCCACGGAGGACTACTTGGAAATGATCAATCTGCTTGTTGCAGAGAAGGGTTTCGCTTCAACGTCGGACATAGCCGAGCGAATGGGTGTCTCACAACCAACGGTGACAAACATTCTGAAAAAGCTCGACAAGCAGAGATACATCACGTACGAACGATATCGCGGAATGGCTCTGACCGAGGCGGGAAAGAACGTAGCGCGGAAGATGAAGGACCGGCATCAGACGTTGGTAAGACTACTCGTGCTTATCGGTGTTCCCGAGCGAATCGCTGTGGAGGACGCGGAGAAGATTGAGCATGGGCTTCACGAGCAGACAGTTCGCAAATTACAAGAGTTAATTGAACAACTCAAGAAGGCTAGCTGAAGCAACGGCCAATTTCGGAGCGTCTTCCTACAGGCCGTGAAAGCAATCCTCACGTTGGATGAAGAGAACTTTGGTAACACCTAAGGAACAAATATGGTGTAGAGTAGGAAGCTATTGAAAGCTATGATTAACGCGACTGTAACTATGGCCAGGACGAGGGTGATCCTTCTATTGACAAAGCCTGCCATGAACTTCCTCTTTGAGGTATAGTAGACGATAGGAATCATCGGGAGAGGAATCATGAGACTCAGAATTACCTGACTGTAAACGAGTAGACTGAGCGGATCCAGTCCAAGCAGTATTGCGAACGTGGTTGGAAACACATTGATGAATCTCGTAACTATTCGTCTCGCCCATACATTCCAGTGCTTACCGATCAAACCCTCCATTATGACCTGGCCTGCTATTGTTCCAAGCGCCGACGAGGAGAGCCCCGATGCAAGCAAAGTCAGAATGAAAATAACGGCGATCGCCGGTCCGAATAAAAGGCCGATCCCATGGACGAAATCGCTGACCGTAACGCTTGGATTCGGATAGAGTGGGACTGCGACCAGCAGTATTCCCGCATTGACTACAGACGCAATAGTCAGAGCCAGTACGGTTTCCTTGAGATGGAATTTCCTCGTTCTCTCTATCTCTCCGGTTGAAAATGCGTGATGATTGGCCGTCGGTTTCATTGATTCGGTGACTGAATCACTCAGGTTTCCCCCGTTGACCCTTCGCCCTATGAGGTCCATCTTGTTTTTTGAAAGCCAGGAGTGAACAAACAGCGCGTGCGGCATCACGGTCGCGCCGATTATTCCGACTACTATTAGGATAGCGGCGTTGCTTGACGCGATGGGCACGACGGAGTGGTACGCGACCTGTGTCAAGTCGGGTCTGACCACCACGAGGTTGTAAAGGATGCCAAAGACGAGAACGCTGATCAATATCGCGAAATATTGCTCAATAATACGGAATCTCTTGCCCATCATCGTTAGTAAGATGATGACATCCAGAGCGCCAAATATTGCTGCGTAGAGAAGTGGGACCCCAAAGAGCAGATTGAGACCCAATACCGTCCCCAAGTATTCTGCCAAGTCTGTGGCTGCGACTGCAGCTTCTGCCGCGAGCCAGTAAGGAACAACATATCTGCGCTTTACAAGCGACATCCTGACCAGTTCAGGCAGCGAATAGCCGGACGCAATTCCGAGTTTACCAGAGAGGTACTGAAGAAGCATGGCCATGCCTCCAGCAAACCAGGCGGCCCAAAGGAGATCGTACTTGAAGCCGGCACCAGCAGCAATGTCCGTCCCATAATTGCCTGGATCCATGTATGCAATGGATACCATCAGTGCGGGTCCAAGCCAAAGGACGAAGCTACGCAGAGAAACGCCCTTCCCGGTTTGCTGAACTGGTGCATCGACCAGAACTTGCTGTTGGGCCTTTGCACTAGTTTTCCACGGGAAACGCAAGGTACGATTTACCGATCGAGTGGGATACTCGTTTTCAGGGACTGAGTTGATGCTAATAAAGCTAGGCTAACCTAAGATTTCCCACACATGGAACGGGGAAGCACCGCCGGCGCTCCAACCTATAGAGGTGTCCCAGTTTCTAGATTCGATCCCCTCTACATATTAGGGGTTCCATACAGCAACAGGAAATTGATATGCGATATCTTTTCGAGAAGGCAATTGATCTGACACATGAGCTTTACAATGGCATGCCGATCTATCCGGGTGATCCGTCTCCCAGCTTCGTCAGCTACGCTACATTGGGGAAAAATGGAGTGAACCTGACCAAGCTCACACTTGGCTCACACACAGGCACCCATATCGACGCTCCCCGACACTTCATTCTAGACGGAATCGGTGTAGACAAGATTCCCCCGAGCAAACTGGTCGGAGAAGCATACGTTTGTGATATGTCGGGCAAACCAATCGGCAGCGGCATCACGGATCTAGACCTTCAGAAGAAGCTCGAAGGAAAAGTGGCTGAAGACGACATCGTGATCTGTTATACGGGGTGTAGCGAGCATTGGGGCGATGAATCAGTTAGCTCGAACTACACTTATCTTACTGGGAACGCGGCCGAGTATTTGTTCTTGAAAAAGGTCCGGGCTGTGGGTATCGATTTTCTCAGCGTGGAAAAATTCCGCGCACCGAACCCTGTAGCCCACAAGACCCTTCTAGGAAACGGGATCTTCATCATAGAATCTCTCAGCAGAGCGACCAAACAGTTTGTCGGGAAAAGAATCCTGATGATATGCATGCCCATCAAGCTTCAGAATGGGGACGGAGCACCCTCGAGGATCGTCGGGGTGCCGATTCGGGAAGACTAGCACAGGGAGCTGATGAAAGTGGCTGTGTGTTCGCAGGTCATTTGGCAATGGATTAAGCCATCTACGGCCTATTTTCCCTAGGCTCCTCCCAGCGTTACTATCAAGTCCGTGAGAAAGCCCGCGCATAAGCCTACGAAAATGCCTATCATGAGGATCTGATTTGTTGTCTGTTTTCTTCCCGAGTTGTACATCAGCATTGAGACGTAGAGAATCGCGCCACCTGCTAGGCTGAGAAAGAGTACGTATGTGAAGACGGAGGTCCACAGGCTCCCTACAACGGTTCCGATGAAAGTAGGACCACCACCTACCAGTCCGGCTACGGCCAGAAAACGTGCCGTTGGCCTCTTGATGAGCCCCGCTAGCGGACCGGCTATGCCGAATCCTTCAGTGGTGTTGTGCGCGCCAAAACCAATTACCAACAACAGTGCCAGCCCGACAGATCCGGAAGCGTAGGATTGGCCGACTGCGAGACCTTCGCTAAAGTTGTGGGCGCCTATACCAATGGCGATCATCATTGCAAGCCTGTAGGGGTGATGCTCTTGGAGAATCTGGATCTGCTTGGCTTGTTCAGCCGCGCTTAGCTGAGCGGTCACTGGCCCGTTCTCCAGACGCGCCTTGACAATCGGTGGTGCCTTTGCCATGTACTTCGCCTCGTAAGCCACCAGTCCCAGGAGCCCTAGTGCAAGTCCGCCGAAGACGGCGATAAGGTCCATCGCAGCGTCGACACTGGAGCTTTTTCCGGCGAAAGCTGTTGATGCAACGCTTGTTGCGGTATTCCATGCGTGGCTGAACACATCGATGACGAGGAACAAGAGGATGCCGATCGACAGAGCGTTGAGGAAACCCTTTTTGCGCGAACTCACATTTTGGAGAATGGCCAAGGGTAGACCGAGAAAGATTGTGAAGCCCGCTATGGCACCTAACAATAGAAGCTGTGCATAGTCAATCAACCGGGCACACGAAATACCGGACGTTTGGCCCCCATGTTATAACTTATGTCATAAATGGTTCTGTTGATTTATCGTCGGTCGCCTCTCTGACTTATACCTAGGATTCTTGCTCTTGTCGTTTATTGTGTTGGCTGTCAAGTCTGCCTGGCAGTACTATGCTCCAACAGGCGATGTTCTCCGATTGCTGGACGTGTTCAGACGGATGGTTAACGATTCCATTCGAATCGGTCTGTTGAACGATGCGTCTTCGCTGAGAAAGCTTTCACTCCTCTCCTATAACCAACTCGCCCGCTATGATTCTCCTAGCTACTACAAGCTCTGCGCGATAAGCAAAGCAGCAGGAATACTAGCGGCTAGGAACAAGTCTGCCAGGAGAGGGTTTCCTACTAGGACCCCGTATGCTGTCAGACAGCAGCTCGTCTCCTGTTACGGTTTCAAGATAGAGAATGGAGGACTGGAGATTCCGATATCGAGAGGTAGACGTTTCAGCATACCCTTGACCAAGCACGTGTTAGAGATCATATCTCAACCAGGAGTCAAGGTTCGCTCTTTCACCCTCAGCCGGACCAGGCTCTGCCTCTGCATCGCTCGAGACCCTCCCGTGGTAGAATGCGTCTCCACCGTAGGCGTGGACCGTAATCTTCGAAATCTCACAGTTGGAAACGATGATCAGACCCGTCAGTATGACCTCTCGAAGTGTGTAAGAATAGCAACCACCACTGTACGTATCGTCGCCTCTTTCACACGGGACGATGATAGGATAAGAACAGCGATAGCGTCCAGGTATGGACAGCGGAGAACCTCTAGAACCGGTCATCTACTCCATAGTGCCACAAAAGCAATCGTCACCCTAGCAGTCCAACGGAAAACAGCAATAGTTCTCGAGAACATTGAGGGCATACGATCCCTCTACCGGAAGGGTAACGGTCAGGGTAGAAAGTATCGCGGTAGAATGAACGGATGGAGTTTCGGCGAGGCTCAACGACAGATCGAGTACAAGGCCAGATGGGTAGGACTACCGGTTATCCGTTTGTCTAGGCGTGAGACCAAAGGTTCCAGCTTGTCTTGTCCGAGATGCGGGGAGAGACTCCAATCAGACAAACGACTAGAACGCAAGCTCTGGTGCGGTAAATGCCGCGCAGTAATGGACCGAGACATGGTTGCAGCGATCAACCTGGCTCGGCGGGGACGGGTGAGGTTCGCACGTTCTCGGCCTCCCATACTTCTAGAGGCGCAAGGCGGAGCAGGTGAAGCAATGAAGGGGAACCCGACGCCTACGGTAATCCCCGGAGTCGATGCCCCGAAGCTAACTCAACCAACAAAGAGTTAACAGAACCGGGCTAACTAAATACCGGAGACAACGTCAGAAAGAAGCACTCGGCT
>Ga0209761_1000005_pt1 | contig 110035 bp, 133 predicted proteins | sample GraSoi013_1_40cm_4_FD_185818 | JGI IMG/M metagenome (GOLD analysis project Ga0209761, IMG submission 185818) | Grasslands soil microbial communities from the Angelo Coastal Reserve, California, USA - Sample 09_25_2013_1_40cm (SPAdes) (version 2) | ecosystem: Environmental > Terrestrial > Soil... | reverse complement strand
ATTAAGTTAACACGAAATCAAAGTGCTTTTAGTTTCTCTTCAGCTACTTTGAGTGCTTCTGGATTTGTCTTGTATCCCATCATGTCAAGTGTCGATGCTATTGCCGAGATAGTTCTCATGACATGATATCTCCCAACTTCACCCATGCATCCAACTCTGAATACTTTACCTTTGAGATCACCAAATCCACCTGCAACAAGAACTCTAAACTTTTCAGACAAAGTACCTCTGAATGCTTTATCATCAAGTCCTTGCAGATAGTTCAACGCAATTACAACTGTTGAGCGAGCATCTTCATTTGCAAAAGGTGTAAGACCCAACGCACCGAGTCCGTTGTAAAGTGCATCTGAACAGATTCGGTGTCTTCTTACTCGGTTGTCCATTCCCTCTTCCAAGATAATGTCGAGTGCCTCTCTGTATGCGTAAAGTAATGGTAAAGCAGGAGTAAACGGTGTCTCTTTGTTGTCGTCATAGTACTTGAAGTATCTTGCCATGTTAAAGTAGAATGTCGGAGGTGGATTTGCAATCATGTGCTTCTTTGCTCTTGGACTGATTGTTATTGGTGAGATTCCTGGCGGGGCTGCAAGTGCCTTTTGTGCTCCTGCAACACATATATCAACTCCCCATTTGTCCATGTGGAATTCTTCTCCACCAAGTATTGATACCCCATCTACCACATAGAATGAATCGTTTCTTGAAGTAAGCCCTGAAATTTTATCAAGATATCTTACCATGGTGCCTGTGGAAGTTTCATTCCATACAACATAGAATGCTTTCACATCTTTGTTGTTGTCAAAAGCCTCTTTTACTTGCTCAAAACTGGCATTTTGTCCAAAGGGCGTAGCAAGTCGTATCACATTTGCGCCCTGCCATTCTAACATGGTTGCTAATCTCCCACTGAATTCGCCATTGACTGGAATTATTACCTTATCGCCTTTTTTGATCATGTTTACAACCGATGCCTCAACTGCTCCCGTGCCAGACGCGCTAAGTGCTACTACATCGCCTCTAGTATCAAATACCTTTTGCGTCTTTTCAACAACATCGGTGTATAATTTTACGAAATCTTTGCTCCGATGATTTATCATGTGAGTAAACATCGCTCGTGTTACTCTTTCCGGAACATTTGTAGGTCCGGGTAGCATTACTAAATATTCCAAATAAATTCTCCAATCTTTACGATTAACACCCATTATTTATAATTAAAGTCAACCAATATTGATCGTATTTCAGGCTTTAGATAGCAAGTGGAATTCCCGTTTTCTAAGTTCAACAATATTTCCATGGGAGCTCGTTCATTCAGGCTACGAATTACCTGCAAACGAGTGCATTGACAAAGACTAAAAATGTAATCCCCCTCTCAGAAGGCGGATTGGTGCGTAACTAGCGTTATGATGTCGTTATGATTTGTTGGAGAGATCTTATCGAATATTAGCTCCTATAGTAATGTTGATTCCTCCATCTGGATTGCGAGATATAGTTTGCCCAGTGACTGGTTCTGTATACCAAACTTGGTCCACACCATTTGTTTTCCACCCATGAGACGCTAGATAATTTTTGATTTCAGTTGCAAATTGAAGAGCTTCTTGATCACCACCTACTGATACAATGTTAATTACTTTTGTTTTGTTTTCTGGCAGGTGTGGAATAAGAGCCGTGATCCACTGAGCGTTCAAATGACGCACTTGTGAACCGAGATTGAGTGTAGCATTCGGACCAACGTTAACAGTACCTGCCGTTATACCTCCTGATTGATCAATAGATAAAGCTGTGTTCGATGAATTTTTTACACTAATGCTGATATTGTTATGCCCATTTTTTTCGATAGGATCGAGTATATTTTCAGAATTTACAATTATTGTTGTTACGGTAGCGACGGCACCTAATATTATCAGAAAATTGCGGACAATACGAGATTTTTTCCCCTTAAACGGGTGATCATTGATTGATACAGATCTTGCAGGCTTTTCATCTTTTTCAGCTTGTTCTAACTGTTTTAGCTTCTCAATGCCCCAGGTGTTTATACTAATTAGTAGCCATCTATTATCGGCAGCACGACCGAAGACTGTCACCCAATCGTTTAGGTCTGCCCTGTTACCCTGTTCTTTAACTTGTTTAGGAGTCAATCGAGTCAGCTGCGTCAATTGTTCAGGGATAAATTTGTTGCTGCGGTTCTCCAGCCCACCTTTATACAAACACGTTAGCAATATTCTAAGGCTTTTGTCATGATGTCGTGCCTCTAAGGCATATCTGTAAGAATCTGGTAGATGATCTAGCATTTTTTCTAGCTTATCTTTTGCTTCATTGTATGAGAGTGAGGGAGGTAGTTGAATCACTATTGTTTTCAGTTTTGTTCCTAGTGGTCTCACAGCTTGCAGAAACCTGTCCAGATGTGGTGTTGGTTCGAGTCTTCCCTCATGAGTTATCGCCTTTGGAAGTTTTGCAGTAAAAACAAAATTGCCCGGTGGGTCATTATGCCATTTCTGAGTCATTGCCTGACTTGGTATATTGTAAAAGGTAGTGTTGATTTCGGTAATATCAAAAATTGATGCGTAGTGTTTCATGTGTTATGATTGTGGCATCTTTTTTGGATAAAATGGTCCTATCCAACCGTGATAACTCCAACCAGTGCAACCAATTTTTAATTCCAATGGATAGGGATTATCGGTTTACAAAATGTACTTTTCGCTCTATTTCAGCATCATTACGTTTGAAGGATGGACAGATGTTAGATTTGTAAAGATAAAAGTTCCACCAGTCAGATTGACAGGGAATACATTTTCTTTGATTCCAAGCGGTATCATACAGAAACCTAGCTGTGTGGTATCGCTCATCAGACTGTTTTTTGAAATGATATTCGAACCAGAGCCAAATATGGAAAACCTGAAAATTTTTTAAAAAGTGCGATACTTGTAATGGGTTATTTATGTGAAGAAATTCAACATATTACAGAAATATTGAAAAAGAATAGGAGTTTGTCTTCTGCTGAAGTGTTCATGAGTTATATCCACACTCTTTTTTCAGTATTTGATCAAGATCAGAAGATATCTTCTCTAGAGAAAATTTTTTCAATACAGCTACACAGTTATTTTCCATTATTTGTAACATTGTGGGAGAGTTTTTGAAATCTTTGATATCAGATGCAAGTTTTGCTACATTCGCTGATGTTACGGTACGACCTATGCCATTAGAATTTATTATTTTTGCAAGTTCTCCTTCACATACTCCTATCATAGGCTTTTTACTTGCAAGATATTCGTAGAATTTTATTGGCATCACTATTTGAAAGATCGGTTCTGGAGATAACATTATTGTGCAGACGTCAACCGATGAGATAATAACTGGTATAAGATCTCTTGGTTGACTGGGTAGCAGATAGCAATTTTCTAGTTCCATCTCCGTTTTAAGCTGTTTCAGTATGTGTTTTTCCTCTCCTTCCCCAATTATTACAATTACAATTTCATTTTCAGACTTCAATTTTTCTGCTGCATAAGCAAGATTTTCAAGCTGCTGCATTTTAGCAATTGAACCGAGGTGCAAAACTATGAATTTGTTGTTAAATTCGGACGGAAATATTTGTCTTTTAATCAATTCCATTCTGGAATTATTTTTTATGCGTATTGGAAATTCACTAGTATCTACTCCTGCAAAAAGACAGTACACTGGTTTTTTTGGGTGGTATTTTTTAGATATAAGATTGATGGCAAGATCACTTAACGTAACTATAATGTGTGGTAACTTGTATGCCAGTTTTGCCAGTGCTTTACCAACTGGCATTATTATAAAAGATAAACTTGGTTTGGCATGTACCAGTTCTTCGGGCCATAAATCTGGCATTTCTAGGATGAAAAAAGATCTTGTACATTTTGCGTAGATAAACCCAATGAATGCTGAAAATAAAATTGGTGATCTGGCGTATGTTATACCTATCGTACCCGTGATTTTCAAAATTTGCGGCATAAACAAAAGCGTTATAAAAATGAAATTCAAAAATAGTATGAATCGATTTGTTAAGCCAGTATGCGTTATCGGAATTAGCCTTAACCTAATTACAATAAACGGTTCTAATTTTTCAACGTAAAATAACTTTCCTTTATACTTTGAATCAGATACCTTTCCCATTGGAAATGATGGAAAACCACATAAGACAAATACCGAGAACCCTATTTTATGAAAGATCATCGCTCTGTTCCAAGCGAGAGTTGATTCACCACTTATTTCAGGTCGAAAATACATGCTAATAATTAATACTGACCGTACTCTAGTTATTTTGTCGTGGATGTTCATCCTCTAATGCCTCTGAAAGTTAACCATTTGTTTGTTAGCATGTACTATGATAACATCACATAATTATATTTCCATGATTTACCATATGGGTAATTAGAGGCAGGGGTTTGGTTAGCAAATATTCCAGTACAAACTTGCCCTAACTGCAATTTAGTCTACCTCTGAAATTACAATCCATCCAACACGCAACAATGTACCTTGTGGCACTGGAATTATTTTGATTTTTTCTATTCCTATATCTGAATAAATTTTTTTCAGTTCTCCTTTCGTATAAAAGAAAACAGGACAATTTCGCTTACTTAACCATATTTTTCGTAAAGGTGTCTGAAAAGCAAACTTGGCTGGATAGTCAGCAATTATTTTGGTTGTAGTAATCTTCTTTATTTTCCTTAGATATGGTATGGGATCTTTAATGTAATGAAATACCCCTAAAGCGATAGAAATGTCGTATCTCTTATCCTCTGGAAAATCGTTCATAAAATCAGAATGTATGAACTCAACATTATAAACTAGATTTAATTTTTGTTGAGACTTTTTTGCAAGTTCAATCATGTTTCTAGCATAGTCTATTCCTACAACCTTCATGCATTCCTTTGCAAAAAGAAAGCTGACTCTTCCAGAACCACATCCAATATCCAATACTGATTTGCCTTTGAGTGGACGTGACTCTTGAATAGCGATAGGACCACGTTCAAGCATGTCTTTTCTGAATAGTTTGTTTGTGATTCTGATAGGTAAACTTCCCTTATTTTCATATATATCGTCGAATTCTTCTGCAATCTTGTCAAAGTAATGTCTTACTTTTTCATCATCTGTATTTTTCCCGAAATCTACTCTCAATCTTAAAATGTATTATCTATGTCTTCTATTTATAATTAGCAAATTGAAATAATCAAAGAGAGGTTGTTGATGGAAATTATTCGTTTTTTAATTCTAAACAGGTATAATTAACACAGATTCCAAAAACTAACCTCAAGTCATTGTTATAAGTCCCTCTTGCTACAGCTATTACTTGAGTAAAATCCTTGTTACTGGAGCAGAAGGCATGATTGGAAAGATGCTCTGTTCTAAACTGAACAAGAATCACAAGATAGTCAAGTTTGACTTGAAGTTAGGGCATGATATTCTAAGAAGATCTCAGCTCGAGAAAGCAATCAAGGGCTGTACTGGAGTAATACATCTTGCTGCAATGTCACGAGTGGTAGATGCTCACAAGCATCCTCTTGAGTCAGTTAAGAACAATATTTTGGGAACTGCAAACGTTTTGGAATGCATCAGGACTATTAATCCAAAAATTTGGTGCATTTACGCAAGTTCTCGAGAGGTATATGGTGAGTCAAGGAAAAAAATCAAGGAAAGTAGAGCATTAAATCCGATAAATGTCTATGCAGTCACAAAGCTTTCAGGGGAATGGTTAATGAAAACATATGAAAAAAATTATGGGATAGTGTGTTATAGAGTACGATTCTCTAATGTTTATGGAGGAATTAACGATATTATAGATAGGGTAACTCCTAGATTCATTATTCAAGCTTTACATGGTAAGGATCTAACTGTGAATGGTGGAACGCAAACTTTTGATTTTACTCATGTTGACGATGTAACCGATGGTATAGTCAAGTTGGTAAATAAAATAACGATAGGCAAGGCTAATAGTAAGGTTTACCACTTTGTAACTGGAAGAGGTACAAATTTAATGGAACTTGCAAACACTATAATAAAAATTACAAACTCAAAGTCCAAAATAGCAAAAATGCCAAGCAGATTCTATGATGTAGAGCACTTCATCGGAGATCCTTCCTTGACAAGAAAAGAGCTCAACTGGGAAGCCAAAATCTCCCTTGAAAAGGGACTAAAAAAATACTTATCGCTTTTTGATACACATAAAAAGATGCCGCCTCCTCCATATTTTCGACAAGCAAGGTTCAGTAAAAAGTGACACAAAACCTTGGAGATGTTTTAATATTGGGTGCTGGTCCGGCAGGGATGGCTGCTGCCATGGAGTTGACAAAAAATGGCGTAAAATTTGAAATCATAGAGAAAACTAATAGTGTTGGCGGGCTTGCAAAAACATTGCAATTCGGCGATTTCAAAACTGATATCGGCCCACATAGGTTTTTTAGCAAAAACCGATACCTTTACGACTTCGTCGAGGATCTTCTCGGAGAACAATGGATAAAAGTAAAACGGGAAACCCACTTTTACATAGATAGAAAGTTCTTTGAATATCCTGTGGATGTTAGGGAATTACTAAATAAAATTCCTCATCGAAAATTGCTTAAAATTGTCCTAGATTACTTTCAAAGTAAGATAAATTATAATGTGTTAAGAAAACCGGTGGATACATTTGAGGATTATGCACTACTTAACTTTGGGCGTACATTAGCAGATTTCAATGTTCTGAACTATACGGAAAAAGTCTGGGGTCTACTACCATCAAAACTCTCACCTAACTGGGGTAAAAAGAGGATACAGGGTCTTTCGCTTTTTACCCTAGTGAAAAACGTGATACTCAAAACATCGGATTCCAAGACATTGGTAGACGAGTTTTTTTATCCTGAACTGGGAGCTGGTCTCATATATGAAAAAATAAAGGAACGAATAGAGTCCAAAGGGAATAGCATTTTTTACAATACACGCCCAATTTCAATAGGACATGACGGAAAACGTATAACAAACATTTGCATCAGCGTAACCGATAAAGAAAACATAGTAAACCCAGATTATATCATATCGTCAATACCTATAACAGAACTAGTTACTTTATTTAATCCACAGGCACCACAAACTGTTCTTCGCGCAGCATCAAATCTGAAATGGCGTTCACAGGTTTATCTCTTCTTGACCATAAACAAAGAGTATGTTACCCGAGATAACTGGACGTATTTCCCAGAAAAACATATCCCATTTGGTAGGATATATGAGCCCAAGAATTTTAGTAAGAAGATGTCTCCTCCTAAAAAGACCTCATTACTGGTAGAATTTTTTTGTTGGCAAGATGACGATATCTTCAATGCCACAAAGGAAAAACTTTTGGATATTACCTTAGAACATATGGAAAAACTTGGATTACTAACAAGAGGCGACGTAATCGATTCATTCACTTGGAAATTGAGATATGTGTATCCTGTATATGACATAGGCTACGAGAAGAACCTTGACAAAATTAAAGAGTTCTTGGATGGGTTTGAAAATCTTGAATATATAGGAAGGCCTGGCAGGTTTGTTTACACGAATCAGGATCACTCATTAGAGATGGGCATCATGGCTGCCAGAGGTGTTATTGAGCAAAAAAAATATAATATTGATGAAGTCGGTGCCAAACAAGAATATTTTGAAAAAGGGAACATACCCACTTTGTCACTTAAAACATAGGTATCTAAATTTAAACATCAACTATAACATAGCGGTTTTAGATAATCTTAGGATTTTAGATTGGTTGTCTTTTTATATCAACATCTATATTTTGTTGTAACATAATTTTACTGAAGCAAGGATCAGGTTGAAAAAAATTAAATTTGATGTAGAAATGTAAATTTTTTACCAATGAAGGAGTTTTGTTACATCGAAAACCTCTGCATATGCTGCACGTATTTGGAAACCCCTGAATGCACTTCTACTAATTACAGCCCTAACCCAAAGATTGCCATACCGTTTAATCTGAGTTTGATGGCATTGCAGGGCCTTTTTCTTCATATCGATTGTAGAACTTATATCAACATAAAGTCTAGGTTCAAAAGTTATATCAGTAATCAAACTTGGGATTGTGGTTTCATACATTAAAACATTATTTATCCTACGTGAAGCTGCTAATACACATCTGGTCAAAATTTGATGATCCTGATGGGAATCTCCAATCCATTGAGTAAAAATCACATCGGGTTCATGTGTTCCAATAAGTTTGTCCAATCGACTTACGAGTGTTCTATTAAACATGAATTCTCCTGGCTGGAGATTAAGAAATTCCGGAGTACTGCATCCTAGTATTTTTGCCCCTCTTGTTGCCTCTAACTCTCTTTCCGATACCATGGTTCCCGAAGAATCAGTATTAGCTATAACAAGATTCATTTCATATCCCATTTTTACAAGTTTAGCTACTGTTCCACCCATTCCAATTTCTATATCATCTGGATGAGCACCAAATACCATTGCCACTGGTTTTTTTTTCTTTGATTTTATTTTTTTCATTCCTATGAATTTACTGTGTTTCCAATAATGAAATTAATAAATTAGTATTAATAAGTTCAAGAGATAATATTATTCTTATTAATTTTAGGTTGTTTTTTAGCAATCGCGTGATAGCAAATAAGCAGATTTTTGGCTTCAAAAAAGGGGTAAACCATTTTTATCGACAAAAAATATTGGTACAAGGACAATACTAAAGCCAGTTATAACTATTAGTCCAGTCGCAATTACAGCGACTATCTTCATTGCATGAATGCTGTTTACACTCTCCTTTCGATCTCTGGCGAAATATGCCTGCGGTACATCTGGTCTATAAATTGAGCAGCAGTAATAATTTGTGGTTTTGTATATTTTAAACAAAATTCCTTGAACATGATACCATCCTTTGGGATACAATGTTGATTTATACCATCTCTTGCCTCAAGAATCTGGACATTCCATTTTGTATTAATAGCATTACGCAATTCATTAAAATCCAAGCCTGCTTTATCACATACAATCTTGAGTTCTTCGGCAAATGCAATCTGTATGTATCTATACGCACTTTCTGTTACTTTGCACAATTCAGCAATTTGTGAAGAACTTACTGTATGAAGCGGAATCCGTAAAATTTCTTCATAAAAATATTTTCCAAGATTGATGCAACAAATCTTACATCCACCGATCACTCGCAATTGATTTACACCATGAATATCTTTTTCCTTATTGTAATAACGATGAGGCACATGCACAACATGAACCCTATGATGTAATATCTCTGTGATCATTTCTGTTGTTCCTGTGGGTATGGTTGAATCCACACCAACTAATGCACCAATTTTCGCTTCATGCTTTAACTTATCGATGACTTGGTTTAATGCATTAAGCGATGGAATAGATTGGTCTCTGGGATTATGGGTTGATACACATATGACATAATAATCATAGTCAGAAAAATTATCGGCGATATTTTTTATCACTTTATCATTAAAAGCTTTTGTCGTTGCAATGGCATTGATATCATATCCATCAACATCTAGTCCGAATTCTGTCATGTACCTTGCGTTATTGTACCCTATCTCACCAAGGCCAATAACCAGAATCTTATTTTTGCTTTGACTCATTCTCTGATTCCTCAAACCCTTCAAGGGAGCGGAATAGATGAAACTCTTCATATCCATTTATATGATCATACTCTACATTCCACACTGTTCCATACACCCTTGAGTTATTTTAATAACGATCTTCATAAGCTTATAGGTAATTTTAATAAAATAACGTTTGTAATCCTAACAAATGTCTTACATGGGGTACAAGGGAAAAGGGCTCGACCGACTCGGAATACCATTAGTCGAAATAATTACAGAATCTTGGAGAGCCGCTGTTTTGCATCAATCTTTAGTAGCACCTTTTTTGTTCCCTCTGGAACAAGGTCCCACCAATCTTTCTCTGAAACAATCATTTCACGAATGTTGGTTCCTGAGATCTTATCTCGTTGCAACAGAGGAACTTCTATTACATTGATTCCTCTTTTTTTGAATAGAATCATGGTAAAATCATCATTTGAGAATACGACATCATATTTTGGTACGATAGAATCTATATGGTGCGTCCATTTGTTGTGACCATTTATGTCTGGTATGTAGAATATCTGAACCTTTTTTAGTTTATCAGAATCAATCGAGGAAAGAATCATTTCCTTTCTTTCATCTGCGGTGAAAGGGTTTCTCTTCTCATGGCTTTTGTTAGAGCTACCTATCGCTATCCAGAGATTTTCGACCTTTAGTAGGCAGAAATTGACAGCTGCTAAATGTCCTTTATGAAACGGTTGAAACCTGCCAATTAGAAGACCATTCACTCCCCAGACTTCGCTGCACTTCTTTAAAAAACCATCATTAATTAAATTCCAGAAATAAACAAACTCGACGTGGAACCAATAAAAATAGACGGCGCTTTTGGAGAAGGAGGAGGACAAATCATCCGAAGTGCTGTTACACTCTCTGCCGTTACCGGAAAGCCTGTTGAAATAGAAAACATTCGCAAAAATAGAAAGATCCCAGGATTGAGACCTCAGCATATGCTTGGCATAAAAATTCTGTCAAAGCTCTGTCAAGCCAAAGTAGAAGGACTTCATGTAAACTCGACCTCTCTTAGATTCTTTCCGTCTGAGGGTATCAATATGGAGCTAAGCGAAGACGTTGGCACAGCAGGTAGTATTCCATTAATCTTGCAAGTATTGATTCCTTCGGTCTCGCTGATGAAAACAAGTTTGAAATTATTGATTACTGGGGGGACAGATGTTCCGTGGAGTCCTACGTCTGATTACACAAAATTTGTTCTAGGTGAAGCATTTTCTAGGATTGGAATAAATTTTCGAACTGAAATTAAAAAACGCGGATATTATCCAAAAGGTGGTGGCTGTGTAGAGACCTACATAACACCATGCAAAAAGCTAAATCCCATCTCACTCCTTGAACGGGAAACCAAATCCACAAGACTTTTCTGTTCTTATTCAAAGATACCAAGGGAAATAGTAGAAAACGAAGTAAACAATGCAAAGGCAATTCTTGAACAAGGTGGATTTTCGTGTCAGTACTCGGTACAGGAAGAAAGTGCGCTTGACAAAGGATTTTCCTTGCTAGTATTTTCACATGATACAAGTTCCGTTACGGGCTCAGACATAATCTACCAAGGAAAGATGACAGGAATTGGCGAATTTGTTGCAAAAAAATTCATCCAGTCAGATATAGGAATAGACATCTATCTTTCAGATATGCTAGTGGTCCCACTTTCAATCATTAATGAAACGTCAGTATATAGAATAAAACAGATTACAAAGCATCTGGAAACTAACCTCTTTGTTGCCTCAAAGATAACAAATTGCAAGTATGGTATAGGTAAGCTTGATGATGGCTTTGAGGTAAGAATAGTCGGTGCATCAGACTCCTGAGTGAAGTAACGCAGCCATAAGAAGTATAGCTACTGAAACCATGACAGTAATCCTCCCTAATGTGATTATTTTTGAGCGGAGTTTTTGTAAAAGTTCTGGTGAGAGTTCTTTTGATTCTATCCTTTTTTCTGTATCATATCTAATCAGCCTTACATGTACCACAAAAGTAATGATCAAGACGATTACAAGTATTATCTTTGTTAAGAGAACCAACCCATAATTAGTTGATAGTAGTAATGATGGTTTTGCAATCAGGTTAGTAGAGTTGTAGATTCCACTTGCGATAAGTATTATCAGCGATGGAAGAGCAATTCTGTTAAATTTCCTTCCGACACGAATCATTATAGAAAGTCTTCCCTCAGCGGAATCTGAAATTGTCTTGAGAAGTGGAGCAAGAACTATGCCGATAAATATTGAACCCCCAACCCAGATGGAAGCTGCGACAAGATGAGCCCACATGATAAGTGCATCAAAAATTGACATGCATTTATACCAAAGTCAACAAATAATATCTATTCTGATCTGAAAACTGAGGTTACTGTTGACATAGAAGATAAAAAATTAGTTTAAGCGTATTTCAGCTTAAAATCTTCGTTCGCCACGATGTTTTGGTAAACATTCACGACAATATACTGGTCTTCCTTCTTTTGGTTGGAAAGGTACCTGTGTTTCTTTCTTGCAATCTGCACATGTTGCAGGATACATTTGTCTGTCTGATGACATACTTTTTGGCAATTCTCGCCTCATAATAACTATATCGTACACAAACGGATACCTGCTGTATCACAAAACTTGAGCAGATCATATCTGAGAAGGTTTTTTAGTTCAGTAAAACCCGTAGCTCCTAGATTTGGTGAGCACGGGAAAGCTCGTTATTATAGGATGTTTTGCAGGTCTTGGTGCGATGATGATCTTTTTCATCCTCTACGCAAATTCCTTTCAGGTTGATCTTAACAAAGTAACGATTCAGATTGAGAATATCAAAGTTCTCGATCAGAATAATCTCGACAAACGTGCACGTCTGGATGTAAGATTCACAATTCAAAACCCTACATCCCTTGTATTAACGATCTCAAACATTAATTATGAGTTATATGCAAATGGAAAAGACCTTGGAGAGGGTCATTTTACAACAGAAGACATCCCAGAGGCTGGCAGACCACCTCTCTTTGCCAATAACAATTTAACTTTACCTAACACGTTTGAACTTGTAAATACCGATAAGGTTTCAAATGAATATTCAGCCATAACAAGTTATCAGCCAGTAAAATATGAAGCAAAAGGACAAATTACAATAGAATCATTTTTGACTGCAGTTACCAAGGACTTTGATCTAATGTTTGGTTAGCCAAGACCCCAGCTAGTTTTGGTCTTTGGCGTAATTTTTACAAAGGGCGCTTCTCCTTCTTTCCATGGGGTTTCTCTTACCCAAGCAAATTTCTTGTAGAAAATGTCGTATAGGCGTTTGAACTCTGGACCTTTTTCGACAAAGCTAGTCGAACCTTGTGCTATCACGGCTTTGTGCTTTACTGGGGAATAAATGTCAACTGAGATTGCGATCTTGTTGTTCTTTTTGAGATTCATGTACTTTTTCGTATCATAATCAGTTGCAAAGTAAAAGTATCCTTTTTCAAAGTGATGCGTCACAGGAGCTATATGCGGCACATTCTTGGCGCATGTTGCAACTCTGCATCCTTCATTTGCTTGAAGAAATTCAACTTCTCTTATCGTAAATTTTATCATGATTTGTTATCGTCTGTATTAAATAAAAAGAAATGGGCCGAGAGAGATTTGAACTCTCGACCACCGCCGTGTCAGGGCGGTATCCTAACCAACTAGACGATCGGCCCGATAGAATACGACCTTGTTGTAGACGTTATTAACGTTTAAGAAAACAAGAATAATATGCAATGCATTAAATGACTATCGTATGATTAGTGATTTTTCGTCGGAGGAAAAGAATGGCTTTTACAAAGCAGTCTTTTCAAGGCGAGATGTCAGGTCTCATTTTATTTCTAAACCAATAGATGAAATGGTCTTATCAAAAATACTTAATGCGGCACACCATGCGCCCTCTGTCGGTTTTTCACAGCCTTGGAACTTTATTCTTATTAAAAACGTAGAGACAAGAACAAGAGTAAAGGCTTCATTTGAAAAAGAAAGAATTCACTCTTCCACTCTAGTTGATGATCCCAAGAGATCAAAATATCTTTCCCTAAGATTAGAGGGAATCCAAGATTCTGCAGTAAACATCTGTATAACATATGATCCGTCAAAGTTTGGACCATTTGTCATTGGAAGAACAAGTATACCGGAGACTGGGATCTACAGTGTTTGCTGCGCTATACAGAATCTTTGGCTTGCTGCAAGGGCAGAAGGTATTGGAGTGGGTTGGGTAAGCATCCTGTCAAACGATGATCTCAAAAGAATTCTAGATATTCCTGAACATGTTGTCCCTGTTGCATATTTGTGTCTTGGGCACGTATCAAAGTTTGCAGAAAAACCTGATCTTGAAAGTGCAGGATGGTTGCCTCGACTTGGTCTTAAGGACGTAGTTTTCTACGAAAAGTGGAATAATGCTAACGATCCTAGTTGGAAGCAAATTCGTGAAATGATAATTTCGAATCTTGATTACGCTTAAATGCTTACCAAGTCTGATTTTTTCTGGGCTCGTGGCGCAGAGTCAAAACGACGCGAAACATGGATAGCGCGGTAGCCTCCTAAGTTACAGGTCGAGGGATCGAAGCCCTCCGAGCCCGTTCTCTTTTAGATTAACTTTAGGTTTGAGTTATTCCAGTTGATGGGTTTTTTATAACAGCTTTGAAGATTTCTACTGTATAATCGCCTTGGAAGATATTGATTACTTTGTCACCATCAACGTTTCTTACTCTAAAGTAGTGCTCATAGGAGCCATCATTTTTCACGGCAGTTTGTGCAAAATACACTGGTTTTCCATCTTTGTAGATCTGAATTACTACAGGATAGCCTGGTGCGGCATTTTGTACTGTCCCCCAAACACAAGCAAATGGAAGTTTGTTATCTGCAGCAATATGCATGTAAACGATGTTCTTCTCTAAAACAACATTTTCCTCAGGCACTAAATTTTGATCTTGTGCTCCTTCTGATGCGGGCAAGGTAAGACTTGGAAGTATAAGCATGAATAATGCAAACGTTGTACCCGCTAGATACTTCACGCCAGTAATTTTACATCGTTAAATATTAAGATGACGTATAAGTAATTCAGGTCAATTGATTCTAGATGAAGAGCTAAACGATGGATGTAAATGTGATTGCCATTATGGTGGAGCAATTAGCTGTCCTGCATGTAAGCAAAACCACGGTAAGCACAGCTGCCCACACTGCAAGTAGCTATTTCTTTTTATTTTTGGAGCTTTGCTTTGCAGCTAATGCCTTTAGATTAGCCAGTTCAGTCTTTAGTCTTTCTATCTCAACGAGTGTCTGAAGGCTTGCAATCTCAGTCTTTAGGTTTTCAATTTCTGTATCTTTGTTTTTGAGTGAGCTTATCAAGTCGTCTAGTTCGGCATTAAGCTGAGCCTTTGCTTGTTTAATTTCACTTGAACTTATTTGCAAGGTGTGCTGTTGATGACCGACATTACTCGCTAGCTTTTTTTTTCTTCGTGCCCGTAGCCGTGGCCTTCAGCCCTATGCATATAGTCAGCACTCTTTTGAGCCAACCAGCATATTGCAACTAGAAACCATGCAGCCGATATGAAGACCATCATGGTAAAATGCAGTGCGTCAGGAAGTACAAAGTACAAACCACTCAAAGCTGAAGCGAGACAAGCCACTACGATCGTAGGTGTATGTCCCATAAAACTACCTCAAAAGTAGTAGAATATAACAGTAATGGAAATTATCAAATCAAGAAATTGACTTTATAAAAATAAATGGATTTTGCTAGTCGCTGCTTTCGGCAGTCTTCCTTAGAGTACCCTCTAATTCTGGAACTTCAGACTGCAAAATCTTAATCTTTTGTAGAAGCTCATTTCGAAGATCCCTTGCTACTCTTCTTACTGTTGGTCTCGGAACACCAAGTTCTTCTACAACTTTAGTGTAGATATCTTGTTTATCCGTAATACCTTTGTCGAGCAAGTCGTTGATAGCGTGTTTGATATTGGTGCTTTGAGTAGTACGATTCACGTTTTTTATTTTTCAGATCTTCTATATAAGACTGTTACTATATTTTTGATACTAATGCTATATCTGTGAAAATGCCAGTTTTTTGTTTTTACCACATGTTGAAATCTTATGTTTGTATCATAATTTGTGAACTTTTCTAGAATTTTTATCAAGCGAATATGGATGATCTAAAATGTTTTTATTTAACTAATCTCTTTGAATGCTACAGAATTAGTATCTTCGTCTAACCTACTGAAAAAGTAGAAGATTGCAGAAAGATTCTTATGATAAATATAGTAGTTGACAAAAGGTGTCAAAGGCAGCCATTGAAACAAATTTTGGTAACATAATCCTAGAGTTAATGCCTGAGACTGCACCTGAGACAGTACGAAATTTTGTTAAACTTGCAAAGAGCAGTTTCTATGATGGCGTACTTTTTCACCGAGTAATCCCTGGTTTTATGATTCAGGGTGGTGACCCCAATACGAAGAAGCCCGACAAGAGCAAATGGGGTACTGGGGGACCTGGGCATAACATAAAGGCTGAATTTAGTTCAAGGTCTCATTTGAGAGGAATTGTCTCAATGGCAAGGGCAACGGACCCCAATAGCGCGGGCTCTCAGTTCTTTATTGTAACAACCGATAGCACGTTCCTTGACAGGCAGTACACTGTCTTTGGACGGGTCCTAGAGGGAATGACTGTAGCTGACAAGATCGTAAATCTACCAAGAGACAAAAATGACTGTCCTCTCCAAGAAGCAAAGATTCTTCGCGTGAGTATATCGGAATAAGGAACCAAAATGAAAAGAATTCTTTGCATTCTAATAATTTCTGGATTAATATTTTCTACGACTCAAGTCTTTGGTCAACAACTAGCAGTGGGTCAACATGCACTTGAAGATCTTAAAATTAGAATATATGAAAATGGCACCGCCTCTGTAGTACACGAAGTTAAGGGAGACAAGACTAAACCTGTCCAGGTTGAAATGTTCAACGGTAGCTTGACCAATTTTTCTGTCGTAGACCAAGATGGTAATTCGGTTCAATATTCTACACTTTCAGGATCTCCCATGAGTGTCTTGATAATGCCAACAGATAGAAATGTAACATACATCAAATATGATTTGCCAAATATCGTATCAAACAAAGATGGCGTGTGGGAATGGAACTACCATGGACCATCCGACATTACATTTACTGACTTTTACTTTCCAAAAGGAGTGGACGTGATCTGGGTATACGACGAGCCAGCGTATCTTGGTGAAAAGGGTAGCAGAATTCACGGTAATGGATTTCCCATACATTATGTCATCAATGAATCTGTCAGTATTCAAAATGTTCAGTGGCAGGACAAAGGCTTTGGTGTGGGAATAAGAACTGCATCAGGATTAGGAAATTATGTTTTTGATCAATCCCAAAAGACTTACGCCTTTGATGTTACCAAGCCCAACTCATTCGTTACCATAATAATGCCACAAGAGCTTTTGTGGGGCCCATATGATATCACAATAAATGGAAACAAGACACTTCACACACAATATCACAACAATGGAACACACGTCTGGATAGGAATAAGACCTGCTTCAAGTGGCACTGTACAGATTACAGGAACAACGGTAGTACCAGAGTTCCCACTCATTATGCCATTGGCTATAGCCATTTCAGCTGTTGTACTATTACGGTTTACCAACAGGTTTAGTTTCCACTAGATTATTAATAGTAAGAATTCAACGAGCCGACATGCAATGTGGCTGTCACTGCATAAAGTGTGGTAGCACAGATTTGACGTCAAACCGCGTAGGAGAGATTGAAAGCGATGGATATTATGATATGCATCACACCTGCCGCAAATGTAATACACACTTTGACCATCTGGAGGGTGATATGTTTAATTCCTGTGAGAACTGTGGTTACGAATCTAGTTAACTTCTAGCAGCCTGACAGCAGAATAGTAGCTGCGTTTTTCCCTCAAGTCCTTTTGCAGTTCGGTATTGAATGCCATATTTGTCAAGACTTTGGATACATCTAGGGGTACTGTAGCCCACCCATATTCACGCAGTTGAGATACCACCTCAGAGACTGTTCGTGGCTGGTCAAAGAAAGAGTCTTGAATTAGGATATTTATCTTGTTTCGGATCTGGTTCTTGTTTATAAACTCAGGTTCTACGAATTCAGGCTCGTGAATCTCTGCTTCCTCTAACATGTTTAGTGCTCCTATGCCATGCGAAGCATAGGGAGCATCATACGAGTATTGATATTGGATATTGCTATTTGAATTTGAACCATAATCTTTCACAAAGCTAGCAAGGTTGCATATTACCTCGTTTACACTTTGATTATCAACGTAAAAGTCCTTGGATTCTATCTCAATTTCATTTTCACCGTATTTTATTTTGATTTTGGCCATTTTGCAACTTTCAATCTTTCTATTTTGATTTATTCTGCTAGCTCTAAGTAGCTTAGAAAAGAGATCAAAAAGTTTACACAAATTATCTGGATTTTTTTCCTAATCTCGCTAAAAAGGAATTTTTCAACTCATAGTCATGAAAAGAGGTTCGAAGGTTGCTCTAGTGTCAATTATCATCGTTGCAATAGGCGCATTTGCTTATATTCAGTACGTGTCTGCAACTCATCTTCATGTTTCAATCCTTGAAAGCAAGGTGGTTGAGAAAAACAAGGATGGGACACTATACGACATGCAACTAGAGTTCAAGAATCCCTCTTTACTAGTTCTGAACATAGGAAAGACTGACTTTGTCATATCAGTTGACGGCGAGAACCTTGGAACTGGAGTATTGCAGCCTTCGGAGATTCCAGCCATGGGAAAGACTGTTTCTCAGACTCCGTTTGTAGCTGATAACACAGTACTTCACAAATACGATGCTAGTGATAATATTCCCAATGTTAAGCTCACCGGAACAAGCAAATATGATCTCTTGTTTATTTCAGTGAATATTCCATTCACGTATTATCCTACACAAGAAGAAGCTAGAGGATTTATACACGGAACCTAGATTCAGCAAAGTATGCTGACAGTCTTTGGATCTGTTGCCCTAGACACCATAAGAACGCCAACAAGAGTTGTAAAGAATGCACTTGGAGGAGCCGCAACATACGCCGCAATCTCAGCAAGTTTCTTTGAGAGACCAGGACTTATTGCTGTTGTAGGTAATGATTTTCCTAAACGATATCAAAGCCTGCTGAATAGATTTGCAGATACTAAGGGAGTTGTCTATGCGAACGGACGGACCTTCAGATATGACGGAAGCTATGACCTAACACTAACCTATAGAACTACAAACAGGACAGAACTCAACGTACTGAAGAATTTCAAACCCATTGTTCCACAAGAATATCAAAAGTCGCAATTTGTTTATCTGGCAAATAATGATCCAGCCCAGAATACGAGGATCTTAAAGGAATTTGATAGGGTCAAATTTTCAATGTGTGACACAATAGAGTTCTGGATCTCAACAAAGAGAAATGATGTTATCAAAATGGTTGGTGCAGTTGATTGTGTTGTGATAAACGATGAAGAAGCTAAACTTCTTACAAAGACCCACAACCTCATCAAAGCTGCTAGAAAAATCATGGAGTGGGGTGCAAAGTATGTCATCATAAAGAAAGCCGAGCATGGTTCTCTGCTATTTTACGATGATATAGTCTTCCCCTCACCGGCATTTTCGATGGAAAATATTGTTGATCCCACGGGAGCGGGAGACTCTTTTGCCGGTGGAATGATTGGATATCTTTCAAGCAAGAATAGCACAAAGTTATCTATTATCAAGGAAGCCTCAGTCTATGGAAACATAATGGGCTCATTTGCCGTGGAAAAATATGGTGTGTACGGAATAACTAGGCTTAAAAAATCTAACATTAGGAAGAGATTCAGTCGCTATAGGAAAATGGTTCATTTCTAACAAAGGTTATAGATATCAAATTAAAAAAAAGCCCATGGATGATAAGCTAGAAACGATCTTCAGCCTGCAAAAAAATCTAGAAAGAATGATGAATTTAGATCGCTATCCAAAGGATACTCAAGGGAAAATCTCTGCTTTATGTACAGCCATTATTCATGAGGCTGTAGAACTTCAAATGACCACGAGCTGGAAGTGGTGGAAAAAGCCAATTCCCTTGGATGAAGCTGCTGCTCGCGAAGAACTTATTGATATATGGCATTTTGTAGTTCAGGCATCCATAGAGTTGAACATGACACCGGGAGATATCTTGAAGGAATATCAGAAAAAGCACCAGATCAATAAGCAGCGGCAAATAGATGGATACTAATTTTTCATTTCAATTGTAGATTTTAGATTCGAAATCCTAGTATCTCCGATTTTATCAATAATTTTCACCTGCTTTTGAAACCTTGACACTTCTTGCTTTGTAAGAGACACAATTGGTTCTGGACTTTGTGAGCCAACAATTTTTCCATTTTCACCAATGCCATTTTTGTACAAACAAAGCAAAGAATGTCCTGGTCTATGACCTGTAGCATCCTCACCACACAATATGATTGTGTTAATCTTAGTATTTGAAATTACGTATCTTACAAGCGAGTCTATTCCTTTGTTTTCTGATAGTAGTCTTCCAGCTACGGCAATTTTATCCATTACTGAAGAATTTGCAATTTCTCTGAGAAGACTTATGCTCGAGAGAGTACACAGTACAATATTAGATTTTGAATTTCCAAAGAAAATCCTCTCTTCTATGGGGAGGAGGATTTTACATAATTCACCAGCAATTTCTTCGATTAGATTCATTTTTGCACTAATTGATGTAATGTCTTTGAAATATAATGTAGGTTGTTCTCGTCTACAAGAGGATGGACTGGTAAGCTCAAAACGGAAGAGGCTGCCCAATCAGTGATAGGTAGTCTTGTTTTGCTGCGATAAAGTGGAGTCCTATGTACAGGAATAGAATAGTACGGATACGCTCCTATTCCCTTTGAGTTTAGTTGCTTCATGATATCATTACGATTTTTGGTACCTATGGTATAAAGATACCAGTTTACTTGTACGTTTTGTCTTTCGCTGGGCAAGATGATATCAAGATCAGATAAAAGTTCGGAGAGAATCTTGGCATTTTTCTTTCTTTTCTCAAGAAATTTTGGCAGCTTTTTCATCTGTATTTTGGCAATGGCGGCAGAAATTTCTGGAAGTCTTAGATTCAGTCCCAGTATTCTTGTATCGTATGGATGTAGCATGCCATGATTTCGGATCTTACGCAACTTTTCGAAAATATTCCTATCATTTGTGACAATAGCACCGCCTTCACCGGATGTCACTACCTTTGCAGCATACATGCTAAAGCAGCCCATTCTTGAGAATGTTCCTGATTGTTTTCCTCTGTAAGTGGTTCCAAGTGATTGGGCAGCGTCCTCTATGACATCAAGATTATGTTTCCTTGCCATCTTAGAGATTTCTCGCATGTAGGCAAAGTTTCCGTAAAGATGTACAGGCATTATTGCCTTTGATCTTCTCGTGATCTTCTTCTCAAGATCATCTGGATCCATAGTATAATTTTCTGGAAGTATATCAACAAATACTGGCTTTGCTCCTACAGAAAGTATAGAGTTTGCTGTAGCTACAAAAGTAAATGACGGTAACAAAACTTCGTCCCCAGTTTTGATATCAAGTGCATAGAGTGCAGCCTGCAAGGCAGCCGTACCAGAGTTCACTGCTACTGCATATTTTGATTTGACATAAGATGCTAGGAGCCTCTCAAATTCCTGGACACGTTCGCCACCAACATTTGCTGCAGAAGTTAGAGATTTTTCCGATAAGACAGAACGTACCTCATTTATCTCCTCTTTTTCAATTATTGGAACGTTTATCGGAATTTTCAATTATACAGTATCGAATTTCCCACTATAATTAAACTTCTGGGATATGATAAAACCAATTTTTATATCTTGGAGATATGAACCGAGATCAAATGAAAGTACACCTACAGGAAAGCGAGCCGGGATACAGGATCTTTCTGTACGTTTTCTACGCATGCGCATTCATCATGGCATCGGTCGCGTTCTTTGGAATTTATTCAATGAATCAAGAATGGTCTACAAAAGGCACGTATGTTATGGGCGAAGTGCTGGTAAAGACAGAATTTCCAACATCACATTTTGCCAAGTTAATTACATGGTTATTTTTCTCATCATTAATTGGATGGTACTGCGTTTCACGAATTGGTTGGAAAAAGGCTGTCAAAATATCTGCCTGGAAGCTTACTCTAGTACAACTTATGCTTGTAGGATTTACTATAATTTGCTTGTATGAGACAATCTACAACTTTATACTCCTTGGATCACAGATTACAGCTGGTATAGTCAATGGAAAGGTTCCTGATATTGACTCGCTAACGGTAGCCTATCCCGATCCGAACAGGCCATGGAATCTTATCTTTGCAACAAAGATTTTTCTGGCTGCTTTCCTTATTAGTGCACACGCATTATACCTGAGCACAAAGCCTAGAAAGTCAGTTCAGGAATTAGATGCGTAAATTTATAGCATTACATGGTAGTATCTGACTGAAATGGATGTTACAGAAAAGATAGATCTTGTAACTAGGGATCCAACAGAGGAAGTAGTTACAAGAGAAGAGTTGGTTAATCTCTTCAATACAAATCCACATCCCAAGCACTACATCGGTTTGGAGATCTCCGGCTTTTTGCACCTTGGAAGCCTCATATTAACAGGATTTAAAATAAATGACTTTGTCAAAGCTGGAGTAAAGTGTATCGTATTCCTAGCAGACTGGCACACTTACATAAACAACAAGCTTGGTGGAGACTGGGAAAAGATACAGATAGTATCAAAGTATTATGCAGATGCCTTCAAACTTTTTTGCCCGGGCGCAGAGATTCTGGAAGGTTCTCAACTCTACGAATCAAGAAAGGGCTACTGGATGGACCTAGTCAAATTTGCAAAAAATATGTCGCTTGACCGTACGATGCGCTCACTTACAATTATGGGAAGAAGTGCCGAGAAAGACAAGATTGATCTTGGCCAGCTCTTCTATCCTCCGATGCAGGCTGTTGACATCCACACGATGGATCTCGATATAGTCCACGCGGGTATGGACCAGCGAAAGATCCACATGCTTGTAAGGGAAATTTTTCCAAAGATGAAATGGAAAGTTCCTGTAGCAGTCCATCATCACATACTGGCTGGTTTGGGTGAGCCAGAACCTGCTGATTCTGAATTTGTTTCAAGTAAAATGAGTAAATCAAAATCTGCATCAGGAATATTTATTCATGATTCTGACGAGGAAATCAATTCTAAATTCAAGAAGGCCTGGTGCCCTGAAGGTGTCGTAGAAAGAAATCCACTGCTTGAGATTGCAAGATATATTGTGTTTCACGAATTTAGCGAAGTTACCGTTGAAAGATCAGCTAAATTTGGGGGGAGTGTTACTTATATAAGCTATCAAGAACTTGCGAAGGATTTTGCACAAAAGAAATTGCATCCTTCCGATCTGAAGACAACAGCTGCCAAGTATGTAATTGATATAATCAAGCCAATAAGAGAGAAGGTTGTTTTGACAAAAGATCTTCTAGAAGCAGTTATGAGAACTGTCTAAGATACGGTCTAACTTTTTTAGAAAATAGCGAAAGCATTTCTAAAGATTTTGATAATCCGATAAAGTTCACAATGAAGTAGTTAATGTCGATTCTCAAGTACCTCTGCAGGTGATCAACTACCTCATCCGGAGTCCCCAATGCGATGCTATCCTTTGAACGCATTATAAACTCGGCCACAGATTCATTTTTTTTCTTTAGCTTCGACACAGTCTCTTTTACATCATCTTTATCCTTTCCAACTAGAATTCTTAGCAGAACCGAATTCTCAATTTCTTCATAATTTCGGCCAAGCAAGTTGCACTTATCTTTTAGTAAGGAAATTTTCTCTTCTAATATTTCTGGAGTACCAAAGGGATGATTATAACGAGTAGCATGTTTTGCAACAACTTCGATAAGTTTTCTGCCCCCTCCGCCGACCATAATAGGCGGATGTGGCTTTTGAATTGGTTTTGGATTACATATGGCATTCTTAATAGAGTAATGTTTTCCCTTGAAGCTTGATTTGGCATTTTGCCACATTTTTTTAATTATGTTCAATGATTCATCAAGTTGCTCGATTCTGGCCGCAGGATAATCAAATTTGTAGCCGTAAGAATTGTACTCATACTCAAACCATCCAGCTCCAATGCCAAACTCCAATCTCCCATTACTTATCGCATCTAGTGTAGATGTTATCTTTGCTAGAAGAGATGGTTGTCTATAAGAATTGCAAGTAACTACTTGACCGATTCGCAGTACTGAAGTAATTCCAGCGATCGCAGAAAGTAGAGTGTAAGCTTCAAAGAAAGGTCCACCTCGATTGTCTCCAGGATATGGTACAAAATGATCATAGACATAACCTGCATCATATCCTAAATTCTCGGCCTTTACAGCAACACTTTTGGAGAAGAGAAATTGTTCACGTGGATTATCTGTCGGAAATTCGTCCAGCCATCCCTGTGGTAAGGTAAGACCTACTTTGACTGGTCTCATTCTAGCTTCAACTTGTTTGCGGTTCTACAATGTTGTACTTTGAAGTATAACCGCGCGGATTTATCATCAGGTCTTTGTACCGAAACGTAGAAGAGTTACCAATTATGACAGTAGTAATCATTCCCAGCTTGTCTTGATGACTTTCCATATTTTCCAAATCTGTAAGAACAATTTCTTGAGATTCTCTAAACGCTCCTTTTACAATTGCAACTGGTGTGCTTTGTGATCTGTATTTTAGTAAAATCTTTCTAGTATCTTGTAGTTGATGAATTCTCTTCTTACTTGCAGGATTGTATATTACAATAACAAAGTCGCCCTGAGCTGCTGCCTCTACTCTTTTTACTATAATTTCCCATGGAACAAGCAAATCACTCATGCTGACAACCGCAAAATCAGTCATAAGCGGTGAGCCCACTAATGCGGCACATGAATTAAGCGATGAAACTCCCGGGACAATTTCAACATCTAACCCAGTCTTCCTGTCCCATTCTTCTTCTGCCAACATTTCATAGATGAGTCCTGCCATTCCATAGATGCCAGGATCTCCACTTGAAACTAGGGAAACTGTCTTGCCAGACTTTGCAAGCTCGATGCACTGGTGTGCTCTCTCAACTTCCTGCGTCATGGCATATCTATGAATTTCTTTTCCTTCAATCAGATCCTCAACTAGGCTCACATAAGTTTCATAGCCAACAATTGTATCGCTTTCTTCGATTACCTCTTTTGCACGAAAAGTCATGTGATCATGATGACCAGGTCCCACACCCACGATATACAATTTGCCAGTCATCTACAGTAAGAAATTTTTAGAGTAAATTTATCCCTTTTGATAGGTTGCCATTAGGGATTATCAACGATCGGACAATCAATGATATAGTTTTTGTTGAGAACTGATGCGTCTTCGATTTTGATGTTACCAGTTGATTTTTCAGAATCAATGTCGGCAATATTTTCTAAAATCTTTGCGTTTTGGGGGTCATTCCATGTTATCAAAGAGACTTTGCATATAGGAATGTATGCAGAGTCGCCTGGCTGGCTGCTGGTAATTCCTTCTTGATAACCAAATGGCCCAGTACCTTTGAATCCATTAGTAAAATGATACAGGTCTCTTGCAGACGAAGCTGTAGTCATAAGAGATGGGGTATATTGGATTCCCATCATGTCCGCTGGACCTTCTGGAGTGCCACTAGCAACAATATAGTAGATTGTCTGACCATTTGATCCCCAACCTCTGTGGCCTACAAAAGTTACGGTCATGTTACCGGTGTTAATATCAAGTGCCTGTCCAGTACTGTATGAATTTTGATCTGACAAGACTTTGTCTGATCTAATATTCATCTTACCACTTGGCCAGACTATTTGTGGAGTATTCATGACAGTATCAGTAGTTGTGAGTCTAACCCGACCTGTCATGTTAGCGTCAAGAATTTGTTGCGTTGAATTTAGAATTGCGGTACTTCGGCCAATGTTCCAGGTTACCTGAACTTCCTTACTTAGTGGCAAGTAGTCCCTATCGGAAGGCACACTGGAAAATACCTCATCCTGAAAGCCACGAGCTCCATTTCCTTCGATTCCGTTAGTGAACACATACACCTTTCCTAATGATACGGGCGCTAGATGAGCCAGACCTGGAGAGGCCTGTACTTTCCAGTTCTGTTTGTCTGAGATCTGGTTAGCTTCTACATTGTTGCTAGAATCAGTTATGATATAGTAAACAGATAGACCATCAAAGAGTCCTTTGTGCATTGGTATCCTTACAGGAATCGTCGTGTTGACAAGTTTGATGGTATAGTTTTCAATGGTAGGAAGAGTTTTTTGTATAGCTTCGGGGTTTGTTTCTCTTATCCATCCATCGAAGCTTGCTGTTGCGGTAAATTGACTAGAGTCCATAGAATGAAGGCTAAGAGCCGAGCCGCTAAAATCAAGAGTGCCACCGTTCGAGCCTGAATCAATGGATGTCTGAGCATATAGCGTGTTCCCATCAACTGTCCAAGTCGGTTGACCCTTAGATTCATCTTTGTTAATTTTGTGGAGAATGATAACCTGTACTGGTTCACTTGCACTATATGTTAGGGATCCATGATAGATTGAGCCACTACTTGGTGGTAATATTATTGCCATCTGTTCATTACCGTGACCTTGACCAGGATCTTGTGTTGATGTCACGGTTTGAGTAAATTGAATTTTTTTTATTGTTCTTGCGTTAGCAAGTTGGTCACTAAGTAAAGGAACAGTAAGTATCACGCCTGCAATGATCGCAATAATTGCAAATAGAACGAATCTATTCATAAGGTCTGAATGTCTGATTTGGATAAATATGCTTTTAGTAAGATCTAGGTTTTAGCAAGCTCAAACTCATCATGTAATGCCTGTACTGCAGCATTACAATCAGAATCCTTGACCACAAATGCAAGGTTAAGCTCTGATGAACCCTGTGCGATCATGATGACATTTACACCTTTTTTTGCTACAGATGTAAAAACTTTGGATGCTACTCCAACTATTCCTCTCATACCAGATCCTATGAGTGCAATAATTGAGACGTCTACTGTAACATCAACTTTTTTTATTATCTTGCCAAGCAGATTCATCTCAAGTGTGTTTACAGCCTTGTCTAGATCATTCTTTTTTACAATGACCGAAATGCTAGACTCGGACGGGCTTTGGGAAATCATCATTATGTTGACGCCGGCTTTTGCAAGAACAGAGAAAATTGTAGCGGCAGTACCGGGTGCTCCTACCATGCTTCCTCCTCTGACATCAATCAATCCAGTATGCCTTATCGTACTGACGCATTTGACAGTTTTTCTGGTATCGGCTTGTGGTGTGGCAGTTACAAGCGTTCCTGGGTTTTTTATGTTAAATGTATTTCTTATTCGAAGAAGAATTTTTTTTGCGACCAACGGTTCAAGAGCTCTTGGATGGATGTATTTTGCGCCAAAAAGCGCCATTTCCATTGCTTCAACATAAGATACCTCTTTGATCAGCTTGGCATTTTTTACGATCTTTGGGTCTGTAGTCATCAGACCATCCACATCACTCATCAACCATACCTCATCAGCCTTTACGCTTGAAGCAACTATTGTTGCAGTATAATCGGAACCTCCTCTTCCAAATGTCGTTATGTTACCGTGTTGGTCTGCACCAGCAAAGCCTCCAATAATGGGCATTATCCTTTTTTGTAAGAGATTTTCAATGGTATGCGAAACATGCAACCTTGTGGTATCCATAAGGGGCTTTGCTCCACCAAAGTTAGAATCAGTGACTATCCCAATGTCTTTTCCTGTAAGTGGAATTGCCTTGACTGCTATGTCATTTAGTGCATAAACAATTAGATTGATAGATAGTCTTTCACCAAATGATATGAGATAGTCAGAAGAGCGTGGAGTCACCTCTCCAAGTAAGAGCATTCCATGCAATAGTTCTTCAAGCTCCTCAATGTCAGTTTTCATCCTGTTTGCCAGATCTTTTCGTACCTTTGGGTTTTTGGCGCATTGATTTGATACATCCACATGCATCTTGATAATCTTCTTTGCAAGCGAGTTAGCTGCTTCCTTGTTTCTATTTTGAATTAGATTTGTTATTCTAATTAGATCATCTGTGACTCCACTTACCGCGGAAAATACTGGGATAATCTTGTGTTCTTTTGAAAGTGATTTTATCAGATTTGCAACATGGCGTATGTTTGAAGGTGAGGAAATCGATGTTCCACCGAACTTTAGAACTAGCTTCAAATCAGTATAACCTGTCTATATTATCCTTAAATGCTTTTAACTTTCTACTCTTGGAGCTAGATAGAAATGAATTCTACCTACGTTTGCCACCTTAAATTCTAGTCGTAATGGCATCTTAGTTGAATATTCGCATACAACTGTTCCTGCCACGGTACCCACAGCTTTGACAATGCTATTGAGGTATTCCAGACTGTAAGTTGCGGTGCTTTCTTCTTTGACTTCAATTTCAGGCATTTCAGGCATTCCTTTTTCAAGCGTTACAACTGCCTCTCCAGAATCACCTCTTCCTGAAAATTCTGCTTTGTTGGAATTGGAGTTAATTGAGAGATATTCTGAGACTACTTGTATGTCTCCAAGTATTTTGTCAAATTCAGCAGATGTTACTACAATCTTTGCGTTATAAGTAATTTTTGGCAGTGGAGTATCTGTTGCGGAGCTTTCTATCAATCGCATCTTGTACTTTTTGTTCTTACCAATTGTAACTAGCAACAAATTATCTTCTGAAATGCTTATCTCTATGCTTTCCTTCTTATCGGCTCTCTTGATTAGTTTGGAGAACTCGTCTATTCTCACTCCAAACTTGACATCCTCATCGCATGCATATTTTTCAAATGCAGAGTTTGGCCATGCTATATCAATTAACGCGACATGGGAAGGATCCATTCCTCTGAAGGCGATTCCCTCACCTGTAGCCTCAAAGGTGGCCTCTTCAACGAGGGTCGATATAGCAGATATTACCGCTTTCCATTCATCAGGACCTCCCGTTTTAGCAGAAAATACCAAACTTATTCACATGTCTATCATGTTCAAGTTAAACCTTATGCGTAGTTTCGCCAGGTGTAGCTACATTTGACGCAGCGATAAAATTGTGTAGTTGGTTCATCTGCACTTCTTGTTTGAAGCATCCACCAAACAGCTTCGTTGTTTCCACATTTTGTACACTCGATTTTAATTACAGGCAATGATTCTTTTTTTTCTTTCTCATCTAGTACGTTTATGGTGGAACTGCTTTCTGTCTTTACATGTTTTGTAGCCTTTGTTCCTTTTTCACTGTATCCACATTTGGGGCACACAAATTCAGAATCAGAGCTATCTATCTTTAATCGTGCTTCACACTTGGGACAAAATTTCATCTAGACACCCTTAATCTTGGAATGAATTGCCTTCTTTAATTCATCTGAATATTCCAAGGCCGCTTTTGTAGCCTTTTCAATTTCCTTCATTGGGTTGCCTTTTGATGTGTTCACACGCATCGCGTATTCTTTGGTAAGTGGATGTTTCAATACTACTCCTGCAAACTCTACTGTAGGGTCTTTGAGTAGTTCATGTTGTACTATGTACAGCGTGCTAATGTCTGATTTTCTTATGTCCAACAGAACTTCCTTTGAAGAAGATTTTTTGAGCTGAACATCCATGTCAAGTCAAAAAAATACTTATTGAGGATATAAATCATTACGAATAGTTGACTAATACAATAAGTGGAGTTTCATTAGAAAAAGCCCCTGAGAAATTCAAAGAAGGTGGAAATGTCACTGTAAATGTAAAGTTCTCTATAACAGGAGCATTGCGCCAAGCCTTCAATGAGAAAAACTGGGAAAAGGCCTACAATAAACACGATAACGTATTCAAGCTAAGATATGGAATCAAGCTCTATTCTGGGGGGTTAAGAAAGCGTGAGATTGGAAAGACGCTTGATGCCTATAAGAAAGTGGCATTGTTCTGGACACGAAACCCAAAGCTTACCCAAGTGGGAGAAAAGAAGGTATGGGTACAGATATCCAAGAATTTTGAGCCGTTTATTCCAAAAAACCAGGTCGAAGCTCAGGAAGTACTTCTTGATTTTGATGAAAAGATGCATTTTAATGCGTCTGAGCTTGGAGTAGGCAAACACAAGATCGGAGCTGAAATTTATGTTTCATGGTTTAAACATGATTACGCCGAGTCATTTGATCAGAAAGCACATTCAAAAGAAATCGAGATTGAAATTACCAAATAGGATATAAATGGAACAGCTAGAGTAGCGATATGGCAAAATATGATGGAGTTAGAGGACAAGAATTACTTGAGGTTGAGGACAAGTCAGAAAAAGAGAACGAGATCACCTTGATTTTCAAGGACAATAGGTATCTTTTCATCAAGCTTGAAAATGGCAAGATGGTAACTAGATCAATCCCTGAGTAGTTACCTGTTTAAAAACTTGTAATACAAGCTTACTGCTAATTCCTGAGATTCTGACTGAATAGAACCTGGTCTTTCTTTTCGCACTTTTTCTATGGCATCACTGATTGACATTTTTTGGTATTTGACAAGATAACAAGCTAGGATAGTTCCAGTTCTTCCTATTCCGGCTGCGCAGTGAACCATAACGGGTTCGTTGTTCTGAATTCCTTTGTAGATAAACTCTACAGCCTGATCAATTTTTTCCATATCCGGTGCAGATAGATCTTCTGTTGGCACGTGCAAGTATTTTACGTCCTTTATCCACGATTCTGGGAGAGGGTCTTCAGTCATTGTAATAATAGACTTTACACCTTGTTTTAGTACCCAATCTAATTCAGAGGCCGAAGTGGGCATACCACTTCCAGCTAGTCTATTGCGCATTAGCCAGCTAAAGTTTGTTGGCTTCCTTGTTACTTTACCATGTATTTTTCTCCATAGATTACCTGGTTTACTCATTGGTAATGATGCAGATACTCCATTATATTTAGAAAACGAAGTATGATTTTGAAATAATAAGAAAAAGAAGTTAATGTCGGACCTAGTCGATGAGTTCAGTCCAACCTTTGACGAATACAGAGTTCCTGTATAGTGGTACTGGCTGTCCTGGAGTAAAGTCCATTGGTCTCATCCAGAAGATTGCCTTTGTCGGGCAAACACCAATGCATGCACCGTCGGAGATGCATCTCTCTGGATAAAATACAAATGCCTTACCTCTCTTCCAGCCCTCTACTGGTTTAACTCTTAATACGTCTGGGCCCAGTGATGTGCAGATCTCTACGCAGAGTGCACATCCTATACACATTTGTTCGCCTATATCTGGAATAATTCCAACTGGCATGTTTACTATTTCGTGATTGGCTCTTAATATAACTTGCTCAAAAAGTAGCTGTTATAACGGCGTTTGGAAATTTTATAACAGTGTTAATTTCCGAGCTCGTCATTCTAGAACTTTAGAATCAGAAATGTTTTTTTGATGATCGGCGTTTTTTTATAATTTATCTTGCATTTTAGATCATGCGAAACAAAATTCATTGCGCACATATACTAGTAGAGAAACTAAGTGTGGCGCAAGGCCTGAAAGCAAAAATAGCAAAGGGTGAAAGTTTTGCGAATCTTGCTAAGGAACATTCTATTGATGGTTCAAAAAAGAGAGGTGGAGATTTAGGATTTTTTGGAAGAGGAATGATGGTTCCAGAATTTGAAAAGGCTGCATTCGCATTGCAAAAAGGTCAGGTCTCAGATATTGTAAAGACACAGTTTGGATACCATGTAATAAAGAGATTAGATTAGATAGGAATAGAATTAGCAGAAAGTAAGAGTTTGCTTGAATCAGTTAGCAGATTCAAGACTATACCATCCTTGTCATATTCAAGGAGAATCTTTTTACTGTTTTTTGTCTCAATTAGTCTTTTTCCAGTTGGAGACAAGACCCATCCCTCTTCTTTTTTGTATCTCACCATGCTTGCTATAATGACATAAGAATTTGTTATTTGTGCAATACTTGAAAGCAACATGATGATTGAAGTTACAACCCTTCCAACATCCTTTTTTCGGTTCAAGATATTGAAAAGTCCATTAAGAGAATCTACTATAATTAGTGTTTGAGAGAGACTTGACTTGATTAAGATCTCTGTTAGTATCTTACCTACATTCTCTGCAGATGGTTGAAATAAAACCACATTCTCTTTTGTAGGAAGTGCCCTTGAGACAACATAGCCACTATACAGCAAGTCAAGGTCCAGATACAAGATATCAATCTCTACATCTTGGACTAACTTTGAAATGAATCCTGCCTTCAGAAAGGGATCATCATACAAAATGGAGTTGATTCGCTTTTGTTCAAAAAGTTTCTCAAGATTTAGAATGGACAAACCGTTATCAGTACCATTATGATTTTTAAACAATACATAAGGTACTAGATTGTATTATAATAATGAATTTGAATTGTGGTAAAATCTGTCTGATAATCAGACTTTAGCATTTGCAAACAGCATCATTACAGCACATCACCATTTTTTTACTAGCTTTTGTGATATCATTGATCAAGTTTGTAATGTCTTTGCTTGCCACAGAATACATTGTCATTTTCCCATTTTCTCTTGCTTTTACTATGTTGCATTGTTTCAGAGTCCTTAGATGATGGGATATCAATGGCTGATCTTTTTTTAGTTTCGATGCAATTGCGTTTACTGACATCTCCTTATTTTCTTGCAGTAGTTCAAGCATGACGAATCTTGTCTCTTCACAGATACATTTTAACAAGTCAATTCCATCCATATAAATCATAATTTATATAAATCATGATTTATATGAACTTTTGTGTCTCAAACTGTTCTTTTTGTTTGTATAGAAAATGCAGGAAGAAGCCAAATGGCAGAGGGATTCTTTCGCAAGTACGCACCAAAGGAATGCGTGCCTCTAAGTGCTGGCACCACACCTACTGAGAAGATAAACCCACTTGCCATTCAAGCCATGAAGGAAATTGGAATAGACATTGCTGACCAAAAGCCAAAAGTACTTACTGATGAGATGATAAGAAAATCAAGCAAAATAGTAAACATGGGCTGCATGGACAGGCAATCATGTCCTGCGTTATTTGTTAATAACATGATAGAATGGTCAATACCAGATCCAAAGAATAAACCAATAGATGAGGTTCGAAAAATTAGGGACGAAATTGAAATAAGGATAATGGAATTTGTTGCAACCCTTGATTAAGAAACTTTCTTTAAATCAAAAGAAATTCCTCGCCGAGCTTATAGGCACGTTCGTGGTAGTAGTATTAGCTTCTGGTTCAGTAGTACTTGATACCAAATCAGGTGGTATGCTTGGACTTGGTTTTGCTGCCCTTGCTCCTTTTGTAGCGGTAACCACAATGGTCTACGCATTTGGTAAAGTCTCAATGGCACATTTTAATCCCGCAGTTACAGTGGGATTTTTAATTACAGGACACATGCAACGAAATCTTCTACCACTCTATTTTGTGGCGGAGATAACCGGAGCTATATTGGCAAGTTTGTTTGTTAAATTTGTAATAGGAACAGAAGCAAACTTGGGTGCTAATTTTCCAAATTATGGCTTTCCGATTCCGATGATTTTTGGCATCGAAGTTTTGGCAACTGCCTTGTTGGTAGCAACAATTCTGATAGTTGTTCATACTAAAGGCCTGAGGGGCTTTGGTGGGCTTGCCATAGGAGCAATGGTTGGCTTGGACATTTTCTTTTTTTCGTTTATCTCAGGAGCCTCTATGAACCCAGTCAGGTCTCTTGCACCAGCTCTACTTTCCGGTGAATTTGGTGATTTGTGGCTTTATTGGTCTGCTCCTTTTATCGGATCCGCACTTGTGGCCACAATCTATCAAAGAAAATTCAAAAATTAACAGGTAATTGATGCTATAAAACGGAGCTAGTTACTTGTCCTGCTCTTCTATTACCATCATTGTCAAGGTAGAGTAAACCTTGTCGATTTTGCGGATCTTGTTAGTGATGATACTTCTTAGACTGTCCATCGAGTCTGCAGTTATCTTGACTATAATGTCATAAACACCGTATACTCCTTGGACTTCGTACTTTACTCCGCTTTCCTTACTCAATATCTCTTTGATCTTCTGAATTATTTCCACGTCAGAGCCCAAATCAGAATTTATGAGAATGAAAGTAGTAGGCATGAAGTAATTCTAGATGCTCAATATTTAACCTTTGATTACCAACATCAAAATTGATTTATTGTCAGCTCTGTCAACTAATTTGGTGCAACCAATAGATCTCACTCTTGAGATTTCTAATAGTCTTCCAAGTTTTCCAGGATCCCCGCGGCCACAATTCATCGCATGGGCCAACAAAAAAGATGATGGATATAATTTGGAGCTAATCTTTTTGAGTTCCCACTCGGGTACGCATCTTGATGCTCCTGTACACTTCATAGATGGGGGTACTATGATAGATAAGATTCCTCTAAAACGATTAGTTACTGATGCAATACTTTGCAAAATCAAAAAGGGTGCAGACAAGCCAATAACTAGAAAGGATATCTTGGAATTTGAGGCAAAAAATGGAAAAATAGAGGTTGGTAAATCGGTAATCTTCGCAACAAGTTGGTGGAAGAATCTTACTAAGAAGGATTACTTTACAAAGAATCCCGGTCTTTCGTTGGGTGCAGCTAGATACCTCTCACAAAGAAGAGTAAATCTAGTTGGCATAGATTCTCCAAGTATCGATTTGGGTAGAGATTCAGAATTTTCAGCTCATCATCTCCTTCTCAAAAAGGGAATTTTAATTTTAGAGAATTTGTGCAATTTGGAGAAAATTCGTGGTACTAGTTTTAAGTTGGTAGTTTTGCCACTCAAGCTCAAAGGTGCTACTGGCTCTCCAGTGCGCGCAATAGCAACCTAAAAGACAAACTGGAATCTGTTTTGCTTGTAGTTTTTAGATAGTTTGCCTGTGATTGCAATCTTGTTGTCACAGAACTTGCAGTTGTTTTTATCATCAAGGAACCACCCTTGAATGTCAAAGCCATATCTTTTTATAACAATTTTTTTGCACGCAGGACAATACGTGTGTTCTAGAGGATGGCCTGGCACGTTGCCTACATAAGCATAATCGAGTCCTTCCTCTTTGGCTATCTCGTAGTGTTTCTCAAGTGTCTTAACGGGAGTTGAATCAAACTCCATCATTTTGTAGTCAGGGTGAAATCTTAGGAAGTGAATTGGCATATCTGCTCCGAACTCATCGTAAACGAACTTGCAGAGCTTTCTTGCATATTCCAAGTTATCACCAACCTCAGGAACGATTAGATCGGTTATCTCAACATGAATTTTTGTTTTGTGATGGATTTCTTTTAGTGTATCAAAAATCGGCTGCGGATCAGGAACTCCTATGTATCGTCTAGTAAATTGAGGCTCGGCGTTTCCTTTAAAATCTACAGTTATACAATCAAGAAACTCGTCCATCATCTTGACTGTTTCTGGAGTATCATACCCATTTGAGACAAAGATATTGAACATTCCATTTTTTCTTGCTACAACACCACAGTCTCGAGCAAACTCGATAAATATCGAAGGCTGATTATATGTGTAGGCAATTCCATCTGAGCCAGATCTCCTGGCAAGACTTACCACCTCTTCTGGTGTCATCTCAGTTCCTTCTACTTTTCTTCGCTGACTGATATCATAATTTTGGCAGTATTTGCAAAGCCAGTTGCAGCCAGTAGTTGCAATAGAAAATATGCTGGTACCAGGTCTGTAATGCGTTACAGGCTTTTTCTCTATTGGGTCAACATGGCCAGTTATTACTTTTCCATAAACCAATAGATCGAGTTTGCCGTTGTTGTTAGCTCTTATTCCACATAGGCCTACCTGACCCTTTCCTACTTCACAATACCTAGCACATGCTGTGCATCGAACCTTGTCATTAGGTAACTTTTGATAAAGTATTGCTTCTCTTGCCGTCATTAATTATTATTCAATTTATCATATAAGTTATGGTGTCAAAGCTTGTCTTGGTTTGACCTTACCTGGTCGTATCTTTTCAATTGAATTCTCGAAATCGTCTTGAGTTATTTTGATTGATTTCACAGATTTTTCTTTCTTATTGACATATCTTCGTATAGCACTCATTGCGGCTCTGTTGCACACTCCTTCGATCTCTGCTCCGCTAAATCCATCAGTTAATTCTACAAGTCTTGTAAAGTCTATGTTGTCTGCTAGCGGTTTTTTTCTAGTATGTATCTTGAATATCTTTTCACGTCCTTTGGCATCAGGAAGAGGAACTTCAAGTATTCTGTCAAATCTTCCAGGTCTTAGTAATGCATTGTCTACTAGATCCACCCTGTTGGTAGCCCCGATTATTAGCACATTGTGTAGCTCTTCAAGTCCATCGATCTCAGTTAATATCTGTGAAACAACTCTATCTGTTACATGTGAATCAGAACTGCCTGAGCTTCTGCTAGGAGCTAGTGCATCTATTTCATCTAGGAATATGATGCATGGAGCAGCTTGACGAGCTTTCCTAAAGACTTCACGTACTCCCTTCTCTGATTCTCCAACCCACTTGGAGAGCAACTCTGGTCCTTTTATGCTGATAAAGTTAGATTCTGTTGTATGAGCTAATGCCTTTGCAATCAATGTCTTTCCTGTTCCAGGAGGACCATATAGTAAGACTCCTTTTGGTGCTTTAACATCTGTGTGTTCGAATGCCTCTTTGTGTTTTAGTGGCCACTCTACTGCCTCGTGAAGTTCTTCCTTTAATTGTTCTAGTCCGCCAACATCATCCCACGTGACATTAGGCACTTGAACTAGGACTTCTCTTAGTGCTGATGGTCGTACTTCTTTGAGTGCGTCTTTGAAATCCTCCTCTGTTATGATAATCTTTTGCAGTATTTCGTTTGGAATTTTTTCCTTTTCCAAATCTATATCAGGCAAGATTCTTCGCAACGATCTCATGGCAGCTTCTTTTGCAAGACTTTCCAAATCAGCCCCTACAAATCCATGAGTTACTTTGGCAAACTGGTCCAGATTGACTTTGGCATCTATCGGCATCCCGCGTGTATGAATATCTAGGATTTCTTTTCTTCCTTGTTCATCAGGTATGCCAATCTCAATTTCCCGATCAAACCTACCTGGTCTTCTTATCGCTGGATCTAAAGAGTCTGGTCGGTTAGTGGCTGCAATGACAACTACTTTGCCTCTTGATTTCATTCCATCCATCAGAGTCAAAAGTTGTGAGACAATCCTTTTTTCCACCTCACCGGTTACCTCTTCTCTTTTTGGAGCAATAGAATCAATCTCATCTATGAATATTATACTAGGAGCATTTTCTTCAGCTTGCTTGAATATATCACGGAGTCTTTCTTCACTTTCTCCATAGAATTTACCCATGATTTCAGGACCACTAAGTGATGTGAAATGAGAGTTAGTCTCTCCTGCTACTGCTTTTGCTAGTAATGTCTTCCCAGTTCCAGGAGGCCCGTAAAGCAATACACCTTTTGGAGCCTCAACTCCTAGTTTCTCAAATAATTCAGGATATCTCATAGGAAGCTCAACCATTTCGCGTATCTTCTGTACCTCGTTTTTTAGACCTCCCAAGTCATCATAAGTTATCCTCGGAACGGAATTGTCCATGGCTTTAGTCATCGAGCCCAGTTTGAATTTAGTTTGCTCTGTCACTATGACTGGTTTTGAAGATGGGGTTGTACTAGTTACTACCAGTTGTGTTTTTCCTCCCAGCTGAGTTGTTACAATCAGAGTATCGCCTGTTGTTAATACATGACCATAATAGTTTGCTCGCATGTATTCTTGTAATCCTTCTGCGCCAAGTTTTTCAATAGGAGAAACTATAACTAGATCTGCTTCTGTCGCATCAACACTCTTTACTGAAATCTTTTCTCCTATTCCAGCACCTATGTTATGTCTTGTAATTCCATCAATCTTTATTGTTCCAGTACCGTATTGTTCTGCGGACCCAGGCCATAATTTTACGTGGCTTTTCCTGTTTCCTACCAGTTCTAATATCCGGCCAGTTCCCCAGTCGTTGTCTTCAACAACTTTAGGATCTACTACAGCTATGCCTTTTCCAACGTGGCGCTGTGCCGCTTCTGCAATTCTTAGTGTAATTTCGCTCATTTTTGATCACCATAAAAAAAGTGGGTTTATTCGACCGTTACTGTTTTTCCTTTCGGTCGATCCTCATCCTTTAGCTTGAAGCTTACTTCAAGAATTCCGTTGGCATATGCTGCCTTTACAGAATCTTCGTCGACCTTGTGCTTTATGGGCACCTTTGTGTGATACTTTCTGTCACCGTGTTCTGCGTCGATGTTAACGGTTCGGCCTATTACTTCGGTCTTGATGTCTTTTTTCTCGACTCCTGGCATCTCTGCAACTAGCTTCAGAGTCTTTGCTTTGTCATCAACGATGACATCTACTAACGGTTCTCTTGTTTCTGCCGTTGGAAGTAGACCTGGTCGAATGTTGCCGTATTCCTCAACCACAGGTTTGCCATCTGGTCCTACGGTCATAGTATACCCGTAGTAATAAGGACCAAAGGTCTGAACGTTGCCTGAGGTTTTCATTTCGTCCCAGATTTCATCTAGTTCCTTGAATGGTCGCATCATCCTTCGGAAGAGGCCATCAAATTCATCGAATTCCATCATATGTCATATTCACCTATAATATGTAATGGTGTTGACATTATATAAGTTTTATGTGTTTTCATATAGAATCCTTACATATGCTATATATATCTGACAGTATAAATAGTTCCCGTATGAAGGTCTCAAATATTTCAGTTCCAGATGCTGTAAGGGAGATTATCACAAGAAACAGGTCAATTTACGATTGCGTCAAGATGGATTTGATAAACTACACTGCGCTTGCTGTGAAAATTCAGAAAGACGTTGAGGCTCACATTGGAGCACCAGTAAATCTCAATACAGTTGTAGTTGCCATCAAAAGATACGCAGACTCGTTTGAGAAAAAGGAAGATGTGCAAAGCGAGCCAGTGTTAAAGAACGCAAGACTTTCTTTGACAGACGGAATAGTAGACATCAAGTTTTCTTCAGATGATTTTGGAATGAAAGATGCAGCAGATTTGATGGATAGATTTACACGAATTGATCCAGATTACGAATTTTTCCGACTCACAGATTCCTTTAGATTTTTGACCGAGGATATAAGTGACGTACGAAAATTACTTGAATCATTTTCATCACACAAGAACTTTCTTCAAACAGGGCTTGCAAAGATAAGTATTCAGATTCCCGAATTTCAGAATAGTTCCGACGTGGTATCATACGTGTCTGAGATTCTCCACAATAACGGAATCGAGCTTGTTAATGCGTTTTTCGGACAAGACAATATTGTAATAGTTTTGCATGAAAAAGATGCAGCAAGAGCATACGAAATTTTACGCGGTGAGATATCTCGCCAAATCTAGGATTAGTTTTCGTTTAAACGCCTATAGATTCGGGCTTGGTTATTTCTATATAGACCTTGTCTCCTACTGCAAGGTTCATCTCTTTGTATTCGCGCATATCTAGTTTAATTGAGGTAATTGCTCCTGGCTGTCCCATGCCCCCTGACAACATCTTGTTTAGGTTTTTTACCATGTCATCCATGTTTGTAAAACCCATTACGCCTGTTCCAAATGGGGACGTTGGAGTACTTTGTTCTCTAAAATCCTTTGATGTAGATAACGAAACTACAACGTAAGGTGCTCCGTCAGGAGAGGCATCTATTCGTACTACTATAAACTCCTTCTTCATACATTACTTTCTCAAGAGAGCATATTTTACCTTTCGCTCAAATGTGCACTTTGTAGGCAAGTTGTCAGTGATAATTAATGCCATGTTTTTATCCCCTGAGGTATCAATTACTGAAGGTTCTACACAATGTCTAACGTCACAAGAATTCTTGTCCTAGGAGGGGGGTTTGCGGGCATCGAGTGCACAAGGAAGCTAGAGTCATATTTTAGACATGATGATAGTATTCAGATAACCCTAGTAAGTGAGGACAACTTTTTTCTCTTTACACCAATGCTTCCTCAGGTAGCATCAGGAAGTATTGAAACAAGGCACATTGTAATTCCAATTAGAACTTTATTGAAAAAGACCAAGTTTTACGAGGCCGACGTCAAGAGCATTGATCCATATGGAAAGATTGTTGTTCTTAGTGGTACCAGCGAAAAAAGAGGAATTTCGTTACATTATGACTACCTTGTCTTGGCTCTTGGAAGCCAGACAAATTTCTTTGGAATGGACAGCTTGGAAAAGTTGGCTTATTCCATGAAGACATTAAACGATGCAGTTATTTTGCGAAATAGAGTGATCGACATGTTAGAGCAAGCTGAAAACGAGACTGATCCAATTCTTAAAAAAAGTCTGCTGACATTTGTTATAGTCGGCGGTGGATTTGCCGGTATAGAAACTGCGGGAGAATTAAATGACCTTTTACTTGATGCAAGAAAATATTATCCACACATTCAAAGAAATAATATCAGAGTAGTAGTTCTAGAAGCACTCCCTTCTATTTTGCCAGGCTTTAACGAAAAGCTTGCTAAATTTGCTTTAGACAAACTCGGAGAACGAGGTGTGGAGGTCAGAGTCAGTACAAAACTTGCCAGCTTTTCAGGAAGAGAAGTAGTGATAGATGACTTTCCTAGTTCCAAGGAAGATGCAACTCAACATCCGCTTGGGTCAATACAGACAAGAACTTTGATCTGGACTGCAGGAGTCACTCCAGTTGATATTATAAAAAAATCGGTCTTTAAGACAAACAGAGGTGGAATAGTAGTAAATGAATTTCTCCAGTCAGTTGAATTTGCAGAAGTTTTTGCAACAGGAGATTGTTGTTATCTTGTTGATCCTAGTACCAACAGGCAGCTTGCACCAACAGCCCAAAGTGCAGAAGCTGAAGGAAAAATTGTTGCACAAAATCTCTATGCGTTAATAAGAAAAGGTCAAACCAAAAAATTTGTGTACGTTCCCAAAGGTCAACTTGCAATAATAGGCAAGAGAAGCGCTATTGCAAGCATTTTTGGCATTCACCTGCACGGCATTATTGCGTGGTGGCTGTGGAAAACGATTTACATTAAAAAGATTCCAAGATTAGACAAGAAAGTTAGGATACTTCTTGATTGGACAATAGACATGTTTTTTGACAGAGACATTGCTAGGCTAAAGACAATGAAGCCAAAGCCCCTTGAGGAATTCAAAGAGCTTGATGAAGTAGATGACGTATGGTAAAAATGCAATCCCCCCCTCCCACGCACGAAAACTGAAGCTACTAGATAATTACGTGCGTTATGATTTATTTGTTCATTATTATGATAATAGGTAATGAATCTTCCAGAGAAAATCGAATTGTTGAAAATTCAACTAAAGGAACTTGACCAAAACTTAAAAGAAGTAGAAACTGCTTGCAGAGAAAGTTCGGATTGTTTTAGACAAGTTGATAAAAGTATTGGAGAAAATGTGGATTATGACGATGTCAAGGTATTAGCAGATCTACAAAAACGTGTCATTGCAAACCAGATAGATAAATACAGAATTCATTCATCCATAATACGCAAACTTTCTCCTGAAACTGCAAATTTTTTGGACCTAAAAATAAATGAATGTGAAAAGAATTGTCGAGAATTTTTTGATGTTGTAATAAATCATGAAGCACCTAGATCCGACCACGTGCGTTCGTCAGAAAATGCAAAAACAAGTCTGGCGGACATTGAAAATATGATATTCGTTTCTAGAACAATTACTAGAGACATCCTAACGAGATTTGAACATTAAACTTCTTCTTTTTTGAGATGATTCAAACTGATAGGCATTGACTCATTCATGATTTTAAAATCAATCCTTTCTATATTTCCTAACCAGAATCTTTTTCGATCTGCATTAAGATTCACTCCTTTTTCGAACATTTTGATTTTTCTAATATCGGATAATCTGTCTTGAAGAATCGAGGATCGTAATCTAGAACTACGTAACGCTTTGAATTTCAGATACAGTTTTGCTTTCTTGACTATAGCTTCCAAGTGTTCAATGTCTTTGTCTTGTAACTTTCCTGTCCTCAATTGTTTCCACTTGCCATTAAACCGATAGAATCCGTTTTGAAGATAGAATACGTCGTCAGCCGAATTCACAAAGGAAAATTGAAACGATAAAACCGTTTTAGTGATAGAAATTCCCCTAACTATATAGTTCGTGTATGTTATATTGAACAGATATTTAATCATGAAGATACGAGGGAGGACATGGGTCAATGGATGTCATGGATAAAGTCAAACGAAAAAGAAATTTTATCGCTCTTGAACAATCTTGCCTGCAAGTCTGAAGAGGCTGCCAAGTTGTTGGTCGATATCTTTACTGATTTCCAAAAATTAAACGAAAATCATGCACAAATAAAAAAAATTGAAAGAGAAGCAGATAATTTTACACATTCCGTTTTTGAGGAACTCAACAGAACATTCATCACACCACTTGACAGAGAAGATATCTCTCGCATAGCCTCAAAAACTGATGATATCATTGATTACATTGAAGGAATATCTGGCAGGATTGTTAATTTTAAGATAAAATCTCCTCCACCCTACATGCTGGATCTAGCCAAAGAGCTTCAAAATTCTACAAAAGAAATTAATCTTATGATTACCAGTCTGAACAAACTAAAGGTAGACAAGTCGATAATAGAGCATTGTCGTGCAATTAGTGAAATTGAGCATCATGCGGACGAAATTTATCGAAAAGCTGTAGGCGAATTATTTGAAACTACTGAGATTATCAATATCATCAAGTTAAAAGACATCTACGAAGCCCTGGAAGAGGCTTCTGACAGATGTTTAGATGTAGCTGACTCGATAGAGGACGTCGTTCTCAAATACACTTAGATTTATGAACGAATTAGCGATAGGAGCAATAGTCGCGGCGCTAATTTTTGATTTTCTCAATGGGTTTCATGACGCTGCTAACTCAATTGCAACCATAGTGGGTACAAGAGTTCTTAGACCTTTACCCGCAGTTGGAATAGCTGCTTTTGCAAATTTTGTAGGCCCATTTCTCTTTGGCGTTGCAGTAGCAACAACAATAGGAAAAGGCATCATTAATCCTGATTTTGTTACAATTGACATTATCATAGGAGCACTTGCTGGAGCAATAATATGGGATATTATAACATGGCTTCTTGGACTTCCGACCTCCAGTAGTCATGCCTTGGTAGGTGGAATTATTGGTGCAGGTTTGGCAGGGGTAGGTAGCAAGGCAATAATTTTCGACGGATTGACCAAGATTGGGATGGGAATTGTTATCTCGCCTGTTGTGGGTCTTGTTGCAGCTTTTTCTCTAGCATTGTTAATAATGGTAATATTTGCAAAGAAAAAGCCACATGCAGTTAATTCTGCTTTTGGAAAACTACAACTTGTCTCCTCTACATATTTCTCACTGACTCATGGTGCCAATGATGGCCAAAAAACAATGGGGGTCATTGCTCTCATTTTACTCACTCAAGGAGTCATTACTAAATTTCAGATTCCATCTTATGTGATCTTAATGGCAGCTGCCGCAATGAGCCTTGGAACATTTTTTGGTGGATGGAGAATCGTAAAAACAATGGCTATGAAGATAACTCAGCTCAGACCATACCAAGGATTTGCTGCTGAGACTGGAGCCGCATCTGTACTTGCAGCTCTAGCTTGGGCAGGCATCCCAGCAAGCACAACTCATGCCATTTCTGGAGGCATAATGGGTGTGGGAGCTGTTAGAAGGTTGTCTGCTGTCAGATGGGGGCTAGGAAAAAGGATAGTATGGGCATGGATAATTACCATACCAGCTAGTGCGGCAGTTTCGTACGTTATTACATTTGTAATATACCACTTTAGATAGATTGTTCAAAATTCAAATGATCGCGATTTTCACAATTTTAACCCAAATCTAATTTTATCTCACTCTCTCAACTGGAATCAATCTAAATTTAGATGGAGTAAAATTTTGTGAATTATATTGAACTTTAAAAAGCATCTGGTATGGTTAAGGTTTTTGCAGTAGGTGTAGGACCTGGTTCGCCAAAGTATCTAACTGATATTGTAAATGAAACCATCCTCAATTCAGATATAGTGATAGGTTACAAGTATACACTCAAAACAATTGAAGGCCTTATCAAAAATAAAGAAGTGTATGAAGTTACGATGCAAAATCAGGAAGAAGTGTATCAAAAAGTTGCAAAAACATTAGGGAATAAGACCTGTGTTGTTCCATTTACTGGTGATGTGAATTTTTCAGAGTCTGAAGTTGTAGATAGATTAATTGAAATTTTTGGCGATTTACAAATTATTCCAGGTATAAGTTCAATTCAAGTGGCGGCGTCAAAGGCAAAAATTCCTTTGGATAAAAGTAAAGTGATAACAATGCATGTCTCTACAAGTATAGAAGAAAAACAACTTGAGCTTCAAAAGGCATTGATAGATGGGTACAGTGTCATACTTGTTCCAAGGCCCTGGCCTAAGGAACCTTCAAAGCATTTTATGCAATCAGAAATTGCAATGTACCTGAGAAATCATGGATTTGACACTGAAAACATCAAAGTCCATGTCTTTGAATTTCTGACGAGTGACAAGGAGACTCATTTCATTGGAACGTTAAAAGACTTGGAAGGAAAACAATTCTCTGACCTTTCTGTTATGGTATTTGACCAAACAAAACTAGAATCCTATGTCAATTTTTAATGAAGACCTGGATTGTGAGATGTTGCCGCAATTATGTGTGAAGATGTTGGCGGCAATGAGACAATTACTCCATTCATCCAGTTGTATGTTGGATCAAAGAACCTGATTATCCCAGTACCATTTATCGTAACTTGAAATGATTCTCCTGAGGGAATTACACCGCTGTCTATCTTTCCATCTGGTACAAATGGATTTTCTGGTTTCTGGGTACTTGTACCACTAAGAATTCTATGAGGTACTGAATCATTATTGACCCAGATAATCGTAGTACCAGGAACAATTTGAATATCTGAAGGCGAATAGTACCCGTTTTGGTAGAATTGATTTTGCTGAGATGCCCCACCCTGAGCAACAGATGAGCCTGCAAGTATACTTACTTGAATTGGTTTTGATTGTGTGGTTTGCGAAATTGAAGTGACTACTCCGTTTATCCAAGTATAGGTAGGATCAAAAAATAGTATTGTTCCTATACCGTTTATCGTAAGCTGATAAGTTTGACCTGGGACGATGGTGCCACTATCATATAGTCTATCTGGAGTAAACTGGATCGCATTTGTAGTAGTAGTTGAGGAGCCCCCAGCTCCTTGCGTCACGGTCTGAGTGTGACCGCTCATCAATCGGTGTGGTACCGAGTCGTTATTTTTGAAAATTATTGTAGAACCTGGTGTTACCTGAACTGAAGAAGGAGATAAGGGCTGTTGGCCAGTTTTCAAGTTCGCTGCACCTTGAACTATAGTCATTTGAACAGTCTTTGTTTGGGTTTGATTGGGTTGTTGTGTGGAAGAGGGTGTAGTTGGACCTCCTGATGGCGTGGTTGTCGGTTGAGGTTGCGTGGTAAAGGCGCCAATAGGCGTTACCTTTGCACTAAAAATTACCTTCAAGGTCTCAGTACCTGTTATCTTACCTGTGATACTGTAAACAGAACCTTCCTGGTTACTGTCGATCATTCTTCCAAACAAGTTAAGATGAATTGTATTACCACTCAGGTCCTGCGCATCTCCTGTTATAACCAAGTATTTGCCGTACCGCAGAATTGTTGTTTGCCATGTTCCGGAATTGAGATAACTATCGCCTGAAATGTCAACAACTCCATTATCTAGTGTAGCAAGCAGGTTACTCCCAGTCCATGCACTTGTGCCAAGCTGTAAACCCAAAGTAGAGTCATAGATGATATCTTTTCCTGTCAAGTAACCAGATGCTTGAATCAGGTATTTTTTGTCAGATGAAAAATCAGAATATGCATTATTATTCCATAAAGAGAGGGTAGCTACAAGTACTGCAATTATCATTAGAGATAGGAATACAGGTTTCACTGGTGTAGCTAAACCCCAAAGTCGTATTTAATTACTAGGTATAATTTCTTAACACAATTAGGCAATTCCTGGTTGATTGTCCTTTCGTCCAAGACCACTCATGTAGTTCATTTGTTCTTCCATGAATTTTTTTCTCTTTTCTTCCTCTTTGAGTTCTTTCGTATCTAATGGTTTGAGTTTTAAAATTCTTAGTAATGCAACAAGAATCATCTCAGCTGTCTTGGGTTGAATAACATTTGGATTATCAATTTCTCCTAGAATACAAATACTTTCAAGTTGCTTTTCTTTTGCAATTCCTAAAATCAATCCGTTAAAACCTGTTATCTGGCCCTTACCCTTGAGAAGATCGATTTTTTCTTTTTTTAGCAGATCAAGAAGTTTGGGGTTGGTCGCGGCACCAAATAGCTTGGGCTCTTGAGGGTTTGGTTGTTTTAGTGCAGCTCCAATGGAATAAAGTGTACTTACTTTCATTTTTTTTGCCATATCAACTACCTCATAGCACAGCTCATAAAGTCGGCGTGGATCTGAAGGATTGAACTCGCCTGAGAAGAATACTAGATTGTCTTTTTCAGAGAAATGAAATTTGTAGCTTGACTGCTCATATTTTATGATACCGTCCTTGTAGTATACTGCCGGGGGCCAAAAGGCGTAGATTTCTGCAAATAGCTTTGCTTTGAGTTTTTTTACGAGAAAATCCATGCCAATCCCTGCAACATTTCCCATGTCAGGAAGAGCTGCTATCATGATCGGATTTTTCAGTTTTGGAAGATTATGAATCTTAAGACCTAGCATTAACTTGAGTGTTTTATGTTTGGATAAAAATGAATCTAGAGTTTGGGTTTTAAAGCAACAGAAGATGATCCAAATTGTTGAATCATGTAATATTCGATAAAACCTGCCGCAAGCAGTAATGCAATGACAATTCCTATCTCAATTGCCGTCTTACGAAGCTCGACTTTGAGTGGTCGCTTCTTGAGTATGGTATTAATCAGTAGAAAGCTCCTAGACATTCCAATTGAATATGCTACAAGCTCCATCACACCAAAGGGAGACAGGTAAAGTAATGCCAGAGGTGGGAGTTTGCCAAGTATTGGATTTGTTGATACCAAAGCATGGAAAGCCAAGCCGGTAGACCATGCCGCAAAAGAGCCCCAAGCCACACCAAATCCTGGTATGAACATTGGAAGAGCTACAGATGTGTTATGAGTAAAGATTCCTAGTGCATCAATTCCTTCTACAGCGTGTTGAAATTCTTTGATAAAGTCTTTAGTTTCTTGGTCAGATAATTTGCTTTCGGTTCCAATTGAATAGGCCCCAGAGAAAATTCCAATAAAGACCAAAAATATTATGAACCTCTTTTTTGCAAACAATAATTCTGTTCTAAAAACACACTATTTGAGGGTTGATAACTAGCAGATTTAATTAAAAGTTATATCATGAGACCATGTTGAAAAAAGAAATTTCCTCCGCTGTTACTTACGCATTAAGTAGGGGTTTTCAGATTCACCCTGACGCATTTAAGATACTTGAGAAGATAGATGTAAAAGAGCTTCAAAACATAATCAAACAAGTCGTGCGGGAAAAGGCTAAACAAAACATGTTTTTGATCAGCCAAAACGATCTAAAGGTCTTTGTAGAATCAGAAGTTGATGAAACCGCACAAGATAATCATGTGATATTGTTTGACCCGACAAAAAATGTGACTTCCGCCGAAGGAATTGATGGTTTTACTAGGCTCTTCTCAGATAGATATTCCAAACTTCTCAAAATTATGATGGTAAGGTCGCAATCAAAGAAACTTACACCGATTGCAAACGTAACGGATGCGAAGCTTGGGGACGAGACTTTCATCGCAGGCTTACTTATGGATAGAAGGATTGACCGTGATGTGACAAAACTTGTCATTGATGACCCTACAGGTTCTATTGAGGTACTCGTTTTTAGCAGGGAGCTGCAAGAGATAGCAAACTCGTTACTTATGGATCAGTTTCTAATGGCATCTATTGCAAACGCAAAGAATGGTGGTTTTATTACAAGAGAGTTACTTGTACCAGATATTCCAGAGCACATAGCAAACCACTCAAAAACGGAAACCTATGCGGTATTGATATCTGACTTGCATGTGGGCAGCAAGTATTTTATGGAAAAAGAGTTTGCTGAGTTTGTTTCTTGGCTTTCAAGTGCCGATGCGGTGGCAAGAAAGATTCGTTTTCTCTTGATTTGTGGAGATATAGTAGATGGTGTGGGTATCTTTCCTAATCAAGACAAAGAGTTGTTATTGATGGATATTAACCAGCAAATGGCAAAGGCAGCTCATCTGCTTGATAAAATTCCAAAACACATCAAAGTCTTTATCATTCCAGGAAACCACGATCCTGGGAGAAGAGCTCTTCCTCAACCTGCTATTCCACAAAAGCATAACATGAGTCTCTGGAATAGGGAGAACTTTTTCATGCTAGGCAATCCTTCACTGATACAACTCAACGGTGTGAGAATATTGATGTTTCATGGTCAGAGTCTGGATGATGTTGTTGGTACTACTCCCGGTCTAAGCTATGCACAACCAGCAACAGCAATGCGGGCCTTACTTAGAACAAGGCATATGAGCCCAATTTATGGAAAGCGAACGCCTATAGCTCCAGAGTTGGAGGATTTTATGGTAATAAACGACGTCCCGGACATCTACCACTCAGGCCACATCCATGTCGTTGACCTTGATATGTACAAAGGAACTTTAATTGTGAATTCTGGAGCATGGCAGACTCAGACGCCTTATCAGGCAGGTGTTGGAATCAATCCAACTCCAGGAATTGCGGTAATTGTAAATTTAGCCACGATGAAAGTTTTTACCAAAGATTTCACAGAAAATTCTAGCTAAAACTACAAAAGGTCTTCTAACGCTAGATCCTCTTTGAATGCCTTCTTTACTGTATCAGCGTTCAAAGTAAGAGCAAATTTCTTGGTTCTCCCATGCATTCCTTGATGAATTATCTTGCCAGAGATAAGGCCGGTCATCTCAATCTCACTTAGCATTTGAGTCACTCTTCTCTGGGTCAGCTCTTTTTGTCGTGTAGTCCTGCATAGATTTTTGTATGATTGATAAATCTCTCCTGTGGAAGTGCCGTTTGCCTTCATTACGGCTAAAATTAGCAACTTTTCATGAAGTGGGTACGAGTTGAGCGCGGTTGTCTCTTTGTCTTCTTCCATTTTAAGCGAGGCTTTACGGATGTGTTCTTCTTTTACAATATCAGATTGTTCTCGCTCGGCTATCTCACCTGCTATTCTAAGTAGGTCTATTGCTCTTCTAGCATCACCATGTTCTTGGCCAGACATTGCCGCACACAGGTTTATGGCTGCCTGCCCAACTATGTTTGATACAAAGGCTCCCTTGATTCTCTCAGTTAGTATCTCTTTGATCTGGTTTACTGAATAATTGGTAAATATAATCTCTTCTTCACTTAGACTGCTTAGAACTCTTGGGTCAAGCCTTTCTTTGAATGTTAGGTCGTTTGATATTCCAACGAGTGTAAGAGTGCCTTTTTTTAATCTCTCATTTGCTCGTGTTAAGGAATAGAATACATCCTTACCTGTTTTAGAGACAAGCTCTGCAAGATAATCAATCTCGTCTACCACAAATACTGTATTAAGGCCGTTCTTCTCAATGACTTCAATAATACGATTGAAGACCTCACTAATTGACAGACCTGTTGTAGGTAATTCTTTTTGTGATGTTAATCCCAACTGTCTTCCAAATTTTACAAGTAGTCCATAGAGGGTTGTCTCCTCTTTTGCGTTAGCATATAACAACTCGATTGGAAAAGACTTGGTTTTTACACGACTTTGAATCTTGTCAAGTACTTTCTTTACAACCAAGGTTTTACCAGTCCCAGGTTTTCCATAAACAAGTAAGTTAGAAGGTCTTGCCTTCTTTAGCAGTGGTAGTAGTGACTGGGTAACTTTTTTCTGCTCTTCATCTCGATGTAATATAGTATTAGGGATGAATGCAAAATGCAAAACTTCGCGGTTCTTAAACAGAGACTTACCACTTGCTGCATCATCAAGTAGTTTATCGATTGGATCTTTTACCATTCAACCCACACACCAATGTTTCTTGTCTGTCCACATAAGGACTCTACCATACCAATTAGATTAGAATAGAATAACTAAAGCAAATTTAGTATATCATTAATTATTTTTATTTTCATAAAAAAAAATTTTTTAATAAAGCTAGAGTGGAAGGAAGGGTGTGTGGGCCTTCATAGAAACGAGTTAACAAAGGGTGAACTTGGTGTTAAGTTACGCCATGAAACGGCTCAAAACGACCCCCTTATTTCCACTCTAGACGTGAAGATGACACTTAACATTGTTAACATGCCAAAATATACCCCTATATTTCCACTCCAGGCATGAGATTATCTTCTAATATAATATAGAAAGGGTAGTTGTTGTTAAGGTTCAAAAAATGGCCCCTTCATAAACAGGCAGTGAATGTTAACAAGTCAGTTTGTTAACAATTCTTCTTTGATCTGTTCAAGTGTTAATATGTTAACCGGATCGATCACCTTGGCAAGAAAAAGAATTAGGATAGACCTAGAAGATAACGACGGCGCTAGGTACAACTTTAGCCTAGATGGTAATGTTACAAAAGACAAAATGCTTAAGATCTTTGAGTTGATGGATTTGATGAATATTGAGGAACCTGAGCAGTCTGCTCAACTTGACTCGATAGGCTCCAAAATATGGAACATTGTAGACAAGTATCACCCCATTGGCAAGTTCACCTCATCTAAGATACTTGAAAAATATGAGGACGAGTATGAAGAGCCTATCAAACTCAGTGTAGTCTCAACCTATCTTTCTAGATTTGCCTCAAGAGGCAGGGTAGCAAGAGAGAAGCAGGGAAAGGAATGGGCCTATCAGATTCTAAAGATAGCTCAAAGAGAACGAGATTCTTCCTAAGAGATCGTTGCCTTTTTTACTACCATACAATCCCCATCAATTAGAACTTTGACGTAACCACCTTTCTGGAGCTCCAAGAATCTTCTAAAATCTTTTGGTATGGGGATTGTGCCTGCCGACGTTATCTTGATTAGTTGCTCACTTGACATAAACATGCTTATAAATTCACGCTTATAAGCATGAATATAAGCATGAGTATAAGCATGAATATAAGAATCTACGATGAAATAAAATTAATAATTTACATTAATTTTTAACAACTTTGACCTGTAAAATTATTATTGGCTCTGGATCATCATCAAAGGAGTTTGCCTGATACTTGGCAAGACCGGCTATCTTTCTCACATGATCTGCAATGAGCATGGTGGAAGCTGCTTCGGTACCTCCTGCAGAACGAATGGGTCCTGCAAACGATATAGAGAGGTACTCAGATCCATCAGAGTTCTTCTTTATCTTGACCTCACTTATCCCCTGTAGAGGTGCAATAGTAACCCCTTCTGTTACAATAGCCAATCCTACTCTCACGGCAAGATCAAGTCTTTCTTGGAGGGTTGTTTCAGAACCCAAATATTATTGTGCCGACGCGGTCTTGACCACACCGATCCTTGCAGCGCCTTTTTCAGCAATTTTATAGGTAAAAGGCTTTGTCTGCATATCTCTTTCCACCAAACCTTCCTCGAACAGCTTTTTCATCATGCGTGATGTGTGTTCCCGCGTTCTTCCTATTGTGATTTGGATATCACGTGATGTCATGACTTTTTCTGTGATTAATCGCAGCACATAATCCGTTGCGTTTCCAAAGTTCATATTTTGCATTCTTTCTCTTGGTTTCTCTTCCTTGGCCTCTACTGGAATTTCATGTTGTACTTTATACTCTCTTGATTTGGGTATTGATACATGAGGAACTTCTTCACCTTCTTTCATTAGTTCTAGAGAATCTAAACGAATTTTCATATCTATTAAGAGATTTTCGTAATATTGTAGGCGCTCTGTTAAGATTTTTGTATTGTTAGCCTGTGAACCTAGACGAGGTTTGATGGTGTTGTAGACTACTATGACAGCAAGGCCAGCAACGAACGAACCCAACACACCTAAAATCACTCGTACATCTGGGATCTCTACTAACATCACTCTACATCATTTGTAGATGTGATTTATCATGTTTGAATAAAATTATTTTACACATTACACTAGTCACAGATATAATTTGTCACGCATTGTTCATGCAAAAAATATCTCCATAGAAGCAAAATCACAACTTGCAAGTGCGATTTAGCAGCTCTTGTATCACAGACATCACTTCATCCTCACGTTCTGGGAAAACATCACTGTTTTTTATCACAGAAACTTGTTCAGAGAGCCGATTTATCGCATCCACATCCTCAACACGAAGGACATCAAGGCCCCTAAGAAGAATCCAGGAATAATATGATGCCAATAGCTTCTCTCTGCACTGGGATACCTGCCTGTAAAACGCCCCCTTACTGATAGCAAACTTGGGGTCCGCAAGATTTCTACGTTTTAGAATAATTTCAATTTGTCTGTCTGTAAATAATGATTTTTTTATAATCCGTCTTACAATATTGTTGAAATTAACATCATGAGGATCGCTCAAAGCTATACAAATCTGTATATCTTGGTTCAATTAAACTTTTAATCAATAACTATCAACCAGGAATATGAAAAATGTTGAGGGTTACCTGAAAGCCTCAAGAAAGAAGAAGGGGGCTCTTCTCCTTATTCTAATCGACTCTGAAAACAACGGAAACCGGTTTGCGACCAAACTTGCAAGGCAAGCCCAGAAGATTGGGGCTTCCGCAATACTAGTTGGGGGTTCATCGGCAACTGATCAACTTGGAATGGTTGAGACAGTGAGAAGTATCAAGAAATCTGTCAAGATTCCTATCATTCTCTTTCCGGGAAATATCACCGGGGTTGTTCCTGGTGCTGATGCAATACTTTTTAGCTCTCTTTTAAACTCTAACAATCCGTATTTTATCTCTCAAGCTCAGGCTCTAGGAGCACCAAGCGTATTGAAATTCGGCCTCGAACCACTTCCTACCGCATATATCATTATAGGAGAGGGAACGACCGTGTGGCATGTGGGTTCGGCAAGAACCATTCCATTTAACAAGCCCAACTTGGCTGCCATGTATGCTTTATCAGCGCAATTTATGGGAATGAGATTTGTTTACCTTGAGGCAGGATCAGGCGCCAAGTCAAATGTAAGGCCTGAGATGGTAGCAGCAGTAAGAAAAGTCTTCAAGGGATTTCTCATAGTTGGTGGAGGGATCAGAAATCCACATACTGCAGGCCAGATTGTCAAAGCAGGGGCAGATGCAATAGTCATTGGAACCTACGTTGAGAAAGGCGGAAGTTTCAAGACAATAGCCGATATCGTAAAAACTATCCAAGCCGTAAGGAAATAGCATGTCTGAGAACTTTGCATTAAGACTTAAAGAAGTCCCTATGCCTCAATCATATTTTGATTACTATACCAAGTTATCAAATTCCGTCTTTACCATCTTTGAAAAAGCAGCCGTGGCAAAGGCAACCCTGGCTGACTCTTCTGGTATGGTAGAGCCAAAAATCGCATTTGATCTTGCTGACCGTGTATCGAAAATGCATGACATTGATGTGACCGACAATCTCAGGGGTTTAATCCAAAATACAACAAAGGAACTTGCAGCACTCAAACTAGCAGAGGAAATTGCTCAAGGCAGGTATTTGGGTCCTGAAGCGACCCTCCAAGAAAGACTTGATCTTGCCGTGAGAGTAGGATTGGCTATTGTAACAGAAGGGGTTACTATTGCACCTCTACAGGGGATAAGTGAGGTCAAGATAAAGAAGAACTCTGATGGATCTGAGTACCTCTCTATATCGTTTGCAGGACCCATTCGTTCTGCAGGAGGTACCGAAGCAGCTTCCACCATGCTCATTGCAGATCATGTGAGAAAGATAGCCGGTCTTGCCAAGTATCAGGCAAACTCCTTTGATGATGAGACAGGCCGCTTTGTAGAAGAGCTGCGCCTCTATGAGAGAGAAGTGGGAAACTTTCAATTCCATGTTCCAAATGACGATGTCATTACTGTCATCTCTAATCTTCCTGTAGAGCTTGATGGGATTGATACAGATTCTGTTGAGATTGTAAGCCACAGAAACATGACTCGAATAAGTACTAACAGGGTTCGCGGCGGTGCGCTCCGCGTACTCAACGATGGTCTCATAGGAAGATCACGCAAGTTACAAAAACTCATTGAACTCTTCAAACTAGATGGATGGGAGTGGTTGGGGGATCTGCAAGGTGCAATTCAAACAGGCGATGAGGATGCAGCAGCTCACAGAATGAGAGAGGTCATCACAGGAAGGTCTGTTCTCTCAATGCCAAAAAAGCTGGGCGGATTTAGGCTTCGATATGGGAGAGCATGCAACACGGGCTTTGCATCAATTGGCATCCATCCTGTGGTTGCCGAGATTTTAGATCATGTGATAACGGTAGGAACTCAAATAAAACTTGACATCCCCGGAAAGGCATCAACTGTTGCTTTTGTTGATTCGCTTGACACCCCTATTGTCAGATTAACAAACGGAAATGTTGTCAAGATAAAGAATACTACACATGGAATTCATCTCAAACCACAGATTGAGAAGATTCTGCATCTTGGTGATATTCTAATAAGCTATGGCGACTTTCTTGAAAATAATGCCGAGTTGGTACCAACTGGATATGTTGAAGAATTTTGGGCTCAGGAACTAAAAGAGAAACTTGCAAAATACGAACCAAATGACACCGAACTTCTAAGCCACATCAATAAAATTCCAGATCTCGAAGAAGCGTTTAGAATCTCGTTAAACTTTGGTATTGGTCTTCATCCCCACTTTCTCTACTATTGGGATCAGATTACAATTGAGGAATTTGAAAAGATTCTAAAGCCAAACAAGATAGAACCAGACCTACTAGTATATCCAAAGGACACCAAAGAAATACTGGAAAAACTGGGGGTTCCCCATGAGGTATCAGGAGACACACTTCTTCTAAAGGACATTGAAGCAAAGGTCTTCTTCTACCTTCTTTTCAGAAAACCAATCCAACTGGATAAGAGCCTCATCATCCCTGAAATTATCTCACAATCATCTGGAATCAAAATACGAAACAAATTCTCAACTGCTATTGGTGTAAGGGTTGGAAGGCCTGAGAAAGCCTCACTAAGGAAAATGAAACCGCCCGTCCACACTTTATTTCCTGTTGGAAACAAGGGAGGCGCATCTCGTGACCTCTTAAAGGCAGCCAAACAGCCTAACTTTTACTGTAACATCTCGAACCGATTTTGCAAGAACTGTAACCTACCATCAATTAGTATATCTTGCCCACGATGCAAGAACAGGACTGTTACAATTTTCATTTGTCCAAGATGCCGTGACGAACTTGAAGTTGATTATTGCACCAAATGCAAGACACGCGCCTCTGCCCACTCTTATCGCGCGTTTCCTCTCAAGGAGGTTCTTTATGCAGCTCAGGAGAGAACTGGAATCCGGGCTCAAGAACCATTCAAGGGAGTAAAGGAGCTCATAAACCAAGATAGAGTTGCAGAACCACTAGAGAAGGGTCTAATCAGGCAAAGCGTAGGACTTAATGTCTTCAAGGATGGAACTATCAGATTTGATACTACAAACGCCCCACTCTCACACTTTAAACCATCATGGATAGGAACATCACCTGAGAAACTAGTAGAACTTGGCTATACTCATGATATCAAAGGAAATCCAGTCATAACATCAGATCAGCTTCTTGAGCTAAAGGTCCAGGACGTCATAATTCCAAAAGAATGTGGAGAGAGCCTTGTCTTTGTTTGCCAGTACATAGACAGAGAACTGGCAAAATTATTTGGGCATCCCACATTTTACAATGTTAGAAATACACCTGACCTGGTCGGTCACTTGATTATTGGCCTTGCACCTCACACATCAGTTGGTATCGTAGGAAGGATAATCGGTTACACCAATACACAGGTCTGCCTTGGCACTGCAGTATGGCACTCTGCAAAAAGGCGTGACGCCGATGGCGATGCTGATTCTATAATGCTCTTGATGGATAGCCTGCTTAACTTTTCAAGACTCTTTTTATCTGATAGAATTGGTGGTTTGATGGATGCACCACTCCTTGTACAGCCAATTGTGATACCACAAGAAGTCCAAAGACAAGCACACAACTTTGAAGTAGTAGACGAATATCCTCTTTCATTCTTTGAGGCGACTTTGAGAAAAGAAAAGGCAAGTGAGATCAAAGACGTAGAGATTTTAAAATCAAGACTTGAGACAGAAAAACAATTCTATGGACAAAACTTTACACATCTAACATCCACACTGACTGCATCAAAATCAAGAAGCGCCTACTCCACCCTAGGCTCTTTATTAGAAAAGTTGGATATGCAAATCAGAACTGCGGATATCATAAACGCGGTCGATCCAAGCGAAGTAGTATCTATGGTCATGACAACGCATCTCCTTCCTGATATCATGGGAAATCTACGTGCCTACTCTGGTCAATCGTTTCGTTGCACAGCCTGTGGTGCAAGCTTTAGGAGGATTCCTCTTGTTGGTAAATGTTTGGAATGTGATAACAAGCTAATTCAAACTATGACAAGACCGTCTGTACAAAAATATCTCAAGCTTGCAAGACGAATGCTTGGCAAATACAGAATTGAACCATATTTGCAAGGAAGAGTTCTATCTCTATTAGATGAACTGGAGCTAGTCTTTGGTAAAGAAGATGGTAATCAAGCACTGCTTACAGATTATGCCTAGCGAAGCTTAACATAGTCATAGCCACCCATCTTGCTTTCAAAGCAAAAACGGACCTTCTGGTAATCATTTCTAAATCTCTTGATCTCGGACGCTACCTTCTTCTTGTCCTTCTTGTCTATAACCACCTTCTTGATAAATTCCGCAACATGTCTCATCTGAGGCTCTTTCATACCAAGACGCGTAAGTTCAGCAACTCCAAGCCTCATGCCTCCTGGATGGAAATAGTTACGGCCTGCCTTGATATCTCCTGGGATAAGCTGTCTGTTTACGATTATGTTTGCTTTTTCTAAATCGGCCTCTATTGTACCACCATCGCCAAATGAAAGAACGTTGACTACTATCTGATGTGATTTTGTAAATCCTCGCTTTTCACCAAGTACTTTGAAGCCAAATGAGTTTAGAGCTTCTGCAAGAGCCTTTGCATTTTTGATAACTTGAACTGCATACTTTTTTCCATATTCTAACATCTCTGCAAACGCAATTGCTTTTCCTGCCATATGGTGCAAGTGATGATTACTTGTCATTCCAGGAAAGGTTGCCTTTTTGATATCTTCTCCATATTTTTGAAATGAGCAAATCATGCCACCCTGGGGTCCAAACAAAGTCTTGTGGGTGCTCATAGTCATTGCGTCAGCCCCCTCTCTTAGTGGATCCTGGAACTGTCCACCAGCAATAAGACCAGCTACGTGTGCACCGTCATAATTGACAAACATCTTGTAGCTCTTTAGAAAAGCTGCTAGCTCCTTTACTGGATGTGGAAACAAAAAGACAGAACCGCCAAACATTGCCATCTTTGGCAATCTACCCGCTTTGTCAAGTTCTTTTATTTTTTGCTTTGTCTTGTCTACATCAATTGACATCTCTTCTACATCAAAGGGATAGAACTCTATATCTAATCCGTGAACAAGGCCTGCGGTACCGGCGTGTTCTTTCTTACCATGCGATATGTGTCCACCCGATGGGATAGATGGAGCCAACATAACATCTCCTGGATTTGTAAACGCAGAATAAATTGCCAAGTTAGCCACAACCCCTGAGATTGGCCTCACATCAACAAATTCTGCCCTGAATAGCTTCTGTGCAAGTTCCATACATTTGAACTCGACCTTGTCAATGTAGACGCACCCTGCGTAGACCCGTTCACCAGGCCAGCCCTCTGCATATCGATTTGCAAAGTCCGAAATTATTGCTTCTCGAACGGCAGGGCTAGGGATATTCTCACTTGCAATGAGCGGAATTGAATTTGCGAACCACTCATTGTGAGTTTTAAGCATCGATAGTACTTCATCGTAAGCAGTGCGTGGTGAAGAACGTGACATGCCTTGTTCGGCCAGTTTTCCTAATTTAAAAACATCGCTGAGAACTATTGGAAATTATCTGTTCTACTTGTTAACTGTTTTCGTCTAGATAAAGACATAATAAGGGAAAATCGTTCTCAACTCAAATATGTCATTTCAGACTTCGGCTGGAGGAATTCCAGTTGTTATACTAAAAGACGGTGCCCAACAGACCAAAGGTCGTGACGCACAGAAAAATAATATCAGTGCGGCAAAACTGATCGCAGAAATAGTTCACACAAGCCTAGGTCCACGTGGCATGGACAAGATGCTTGTAGATTCCTTAGGCGATGTTACAATTACCAATGATGGCGCCACTATTCTAAAAGAGATCGATGTTCAGCATCCTGCTGCAAAAATGTTAGTTGAGATCTCAAAAGCAACTGACAACGAAGTAGGCGACGGAACAACCTCTGCAGTAGTTCTTGCAGGTGCACTCTTGGCAAACGCAGAATCATTGATAATGCAAGATGTCCACCCGACAATCATAGTTGATGGTTACAGAAAGGCCGCAAACAAGGCAAAAGAACTCTTGGCCAAGATTGCGGACAAGGTCTCACCAACCGATAAAGATGTTCTTGAGAGAATAGCAAGAACCTCAATGCAGACCAAGCTTGTCAGAAGGGATTCATCCAACCTGTCTGATATGGTAGTAAAAGCAGTAATTGCAGTAGCAGAGAAAAAAGAAGATGGTTACACAGTTGATATTGATGATGTCAAGGTAGAAAAGAAAGCAGGCGGCTCTATCAAGGATTCTGCTCTTACCAAGGGAATAATACTTGACAAAGAAGTCGTTCATAGTGGAATGCCAAAGAAGATAGAGAAAGCCAAGATTGCTCTAATCAATTCAGCACTTGAGATAGACAAGACCGAGTTTGATGCGAAGATATCCATCCAGAATCCCCAACAGATGAAGTCATTTCTTGATGAAGAAAATAGAATGCTCAAAAATATGGTAGACAAGGTAATTGCATCAGGTGCAAATGTTTTGTTCTGCCAAAAAGGAGTTGATGATGTGGCTCAACACTATCTTGCAAAGGCAGGAATTCTAACAGTAAGAAGAATAAAGGAGAGTGACCTGACAAAGCTTGCAAAAGCAACCGGCGCACGACTTGTAACTAATCTTGATGATTTGTTTGAAAAAGACCTGGGTTCCGCCGAACTAGTAGAGGAACGAAAAATAGAGACCGATAGATGGGTCTTTGTAGAAGGATGCAAGCATCCCAAGGCAGTTACGATCCTCATAAGAGGGGGCTCGCAAAGGGTAGTTGATGAGGTCGAGAGATCAGTTCACGACGCGTTAATGGTTGTAAAAGATGTCATGGAAAACCCATTGATTGTGGCAGGCGGTGGTGCTCCTGAGACTTATGCTGCAACAAAACTACGCGAGTGGTCTAAATCACTTGAAGGACGAGAGCAACTTGCAGTTGAGAAATTTGCAGACGCATTAGAAGTAATTCCAATTACACTTGCCGAAAATGCCGGCATGGACCCAATTGATACCTTGACATCTCTTCGCTCAAAGCAACTCAAAGGAAACAAATGGACAGGTATCGATGCTATGAAAGGTCAAGTTACAAGCATGCACTCCTCAGATATCTTCGAGCCGCTATCTGTGAAGAATCAGATAATCTCATCTGCAACAGAGGCAGCATGTATGATTCTAAGAATTGATGATGTGATTGCAATTGCTAAAAGCTCAGGACCTCCTGGCGGCGGTGGTGAAGGCGGAATGGGTGGAATGGGCGGTATGGGAGGCATGGGCGGAATGGGCGGTATGCCACCCATGGATATGGAATAAAACTTCTATCAAAGGTTTATTTTACTATTCTAGATAGGCAATCTATGCAGCTAGACAGCAGCAAAATTTTATCAGGTGGAAAATACATCTACTTGATAGTTTTCTTTGCGTTGTTGTCTGGCTTGTTCTACCCAGTTATCACTCATAGTAGCTGGGATAATGTGATAATGGGAATCTTGATTCTCTTAGTAGGCCTGGCTGGTACTGTTTCTTTGTATAAAGCTGGAACTGCTCAGAGGCATAGAAAGGCCTACCTTATCATAGGTTTAGCTATTACTGCCGCTGCGTTATTCCTAATATACGTCGCAATAGGAAGAATCTAGATATCAAAATAAAGATAGAACTCATGAGGATGGGGTCTTATTGAGATCTCATGATCATCAGCTCTTTCTATCTCAATTATGGTATCTATTGTCTCGTTTGAAAATATTGGTGCAAGGAACTTTCTATCACTTTCGAGTTCATCTAAGGCCTCTCCCAAAGTAGCAGGGAGATCCTTGATTCCTTTAGCATCACGCTGAGCCTTGGTCATCTTGTAAATATCTTCATGTACTGGATCTCCTGGGCTCATCTTCTTTTTGACTCCGTCTAACCCAGCTGCAAGTACAGCAGCAAATACAAGATATGGATTAGATGAAGGATCTGGCGCTCTGAATTCAAGTCTCTTTATCTTTGCATATTTTTCTCCCTTGAAATGAGCAGGAACTCTAATTATTGCAGATCTGTTACTTGCACTCCATGCTATGTACACCGGTGCTTCATATCCGGGAACAAGTCTGTGGTAAGAGTTTGTTGTAGGTGCAACAATTGCAGATAATGCTCTTGCATGATTCATGATGCCACCACAATAGTATCTTGCAGTCTGACTTATCTCCTCTTTATCATCTTTATCAAAAAAGATGTTCTTGTCATTCTTCCACAAGCTTACGTTTGTATGCATTCCAGAACCCGCATCCATCGAAATTGGTTTTGGCATCATTGTAGCAACCTTGTCATATTTTTTGGCAATGTTTCTTACAACATACTTGTAGGTCTGAGCACCATCTGCAGCGTTTGTTAATGTATCATATCTGATATCAATCTCACACTGACCTGCAGTAGCCACTTCATGATGGTGATTGTCACACAAGATCCCAAAGTGCTCGTTCAAACACTCAACACATTCGTTTCTATATTCCGTTAATGTGTCAGCAGGAGTACTTGGATAGTATCCTTTTTTCAAGGCCATTGGGTAGCCCTTTCCTTCCTGATCCCAAGGGGCTTCCTTTGACTCGATTGAGTATGACTGGCCTTTGTATGGGGTAAGAACATCCCACACGATCCTGTCAAATACGAAGAATTCTACCTCAGGGCCCCAAAAACTCGTGTCAAACCCCTGTGTCTTGAGATATTTTTCTGCCTTTTGCGCTATTCCTCTTGGATCTTTTTCTAGCCTGCCCTTATCCCAGCCCCAGTATACATCACAGATCAGCCTTGCGGTCTTTGAATTTGTCATCCAGGGAATTGTTGCAAATGTATTCGGATCTGGTTTTAGAACCATATCAGAGTCATCTATACTGGCAAATCCAACAATTGAAGAGCCATCAAGTTTTGGAAGCCCGTCTTGCATCTGCTGGGGGGTAAATAGACTTGAAGAAATTGTTGTATGATGAAATCTTCCCCTTAAACCTGTAAACTGTAAATCGATGAACTTGATCTGATCGTGTTTTATCTTTGCAAAAACCTCATCAGCCGAATAAGAAACTGGTACTGGTTCTCCACCAATCACTTTATATGGCAATTTTGCACCTTGATCATAACACAAAGGGGTCTATGATTTAAGTATTGTTGGGTGTAGAAATGTCAGAAACAAAAAAGATCGATGTAAATTCATTGTATGCACTTCTTCTTCGAGAAGTAGAAAACGACACAGTTCAGGAAATAGATCCTAACCTCTATAGTAACATAGCAGAGTTTCTTGGAAATTTGAAGAACCTAGACTACGACGGTATAGAATCAAAGGTCAAAGATTCACTTGTTAAGATGATAACGGAAATTACATCACTCCTTTTGAAAACTAGAATTGAAAAAGCTAAAAACTCGGATGAACTTGATTATTCAAATCTCCTTGACGAAGAGAGATTCATTATAGATTCTGAAGATGAGCTCCGACTACGCAAAGAAACTATTCTTTCCGCAACACTAAATGGCAGATTAAAACTTCTTGAGACAGTAGCCAGAAATCATAGAACTAGATCTGTGGTGGTACGATTCCTCAAACCTATAGACAAGATAATGGGTACAGACCTTCATACATATGGGCCATTTGAGGCAGAAGATGTGGCAACCTTGCCGTTTGAGAATGCCAGCGCTCTCATAGGTAAGAAGATAGCCATGAAGATAAGCTGGGAAGACTAAAAATTAGAGACAAGATTCTGTGAAGTATTATGGATTACAGCATAGACTTTGGCAGTTACTTTCTCATCATTCTCTATCCTGTTGTAGGCCTGCTTATTATCGAGATGGCCTGCAGAGGTGCCAAGATCTCAAACTGGATCAAACTTTTGAGCCAAGCTGTCATGTGCGTAGGATTTGGAATAGCATATCTTACAATGCATGTTGCTCACTGGCTAACTGCAGGAGTTTTGCTGGCATTAGCAATAGCGTTGTTTTATCAGTCAAAAGTTTCAAAACTAAACCCAGAAAAAGCTCTGTACTAGCCGAATTTACCTAAGATTCGTCTAATGAAGCTCTGCCTTCCTATGCCCTTTTTTCTTTGAACCTTGTTTTCACCAAATTTTTTTGACCTTATCTGATATAGTTTTACACACCTGTGATCCTCTGGCAATCTGTGTTCGGCACAGAATTTGTCATTACAATAGTTACACTGAAAGGGCAGATCTTGTTTTTCGCCGCAATATGCGCAGTTAAACTGTTCCATAATTATAGCCTGATAATGATCCTAAATTAGTGTTAAGGAACAATGATACTTACAGTAACCAGTGTCTTAATTGACAAAACTTATTTACGCAAAGTCTTGTGATGAAAATGAATCCCATATGATAAAGGGTCAGGTAGCTGTAGTAACGGGCGCAAGTAGTGGAATAGGATATGCAACTTCTTTGGCAATAGCAAAGGCTGGCGCAAAGGTAGCTGCAGGAGCACGAAGGGTGGAAAGATTAGAACAGCTTAAAAAAGAGATAGAAAAGATTGGTGGTGAATGTATCATTGTTTCTTGTGACGTAACAAAACGCAGCGATTGTGATAACCTGATAAATTCTGCAACAAAAAAGTGGAACAGGCTAGATATTCTAGTCAATAACGCTGGCCTCATGCCTTTGAGTTTTGTAAAGAATCTCAAGGTAGACGAGTGGGAGCAGATGGTTGATGTCAACATCAAAGGTGTCTTGTACTGTACCGCTGCTGCAATCCCACATTTGATCAAGCAGAATTCTGGTCACATTGTAAATATATCATCGATAGCAGGCAGAGTGGTCTTTGCTTCTGGTAGTGTGTATTGTGCAACAAAATTTGCAGTTCGGGCATTTAGCGAAGGACTCAGACAAGAACTCTCTACAAGAAACAATATTCGTGTTACAACAATCGAACCTGGAATAGTAGATACTGAGCTCACAAACACCATCACTGACAAGTCACTAGAATCTTTTGTAAAACATTCAAAATCAATTCAAGCCCTGAAATCAGAAGATATTGCAAACTCGATACTTTTTGCGTTGGAATCCCCATCACACATGAATGTAAATGAGATAACAATAAGACCTACTGCTCAAGAAAGATAAGCTGGTGTTCTGGCGTAAGACCAACGAACATCGTAATTTTAGGTGGAGGATTTGGAGGACTTGCGGCTGCAAATGAACTTAGAGAAAACCTTCCACATGATATACGAATCACAATAATAGACAAAAAAGATTGGTTCATGATGGACCTAGTGAAACTTTGGATTCTCAGTGGAACAAGAGAATTTGAATTTTCTAAACGACCTCTGGAAAAGATCACAAAGAAAGGCATTGAATTTACCAACGAAGAAGTGGTAAAGATAGACCCCGACAACAAGACTGTGCGAACGAAATATCGACGGTTTCACTATGACTATCTAATAATAGCGCTAGGTGTTGATCTTGCCCCTGAACAGATTCCAGGCCTTCAAGAAAATGGGCTTGTACTGTATGAGCTAAAGGATGTGTTAAAAATTCGCGATTCGATACGACAAATGAAATCAGGTAAAATAGCAATAGCAATTATGGGCCTTCCCTACAAATGTCCTCCTGCTCCATACGAAGCGGCTCTTCTCATAAGATCAATTCTCGAAGAATCTGGAGCAAGCGATTCTATCCAAATAGATTTCTACAGCCCAACTCCCATCACACTTCCTGCAGGTGGGCCTCAGGTAAGCGAGGAGATCCTGCAAATTCTACAATCTAAAAAGATAGAGTTTCATGGTAATCACAAAACAGTAGTAGTGGAGCCAAACAAGCTAAAATTTGAAAATGGTGAAACAACTTTTGATCTTCTGGTAGCAGTTCCTCCGCACAAGGTCCCAGCGGTGGTAGTAGAGTCGGGGTTTGCACAAGCGGGCAAGTTTATCGAAGTGGATAGAACCTGCAAAACAAGATATGACCATGTGTATGCGATAGGGGATGTAAATCAGATAATGGTAATTGATAAGATAGCAGTACCAAAGGCAGGAATCTTTGCGGAAACCGAAGGAGTAACTATTGCAAGAAACATCATAGCACAGATAAAACAAGAACAGGAAAGCGCAACCTTTGATGGAAAGGGTGGATGCTTTTTAGAAACAGGCAAGCAGACCGCGGGATATCTTCAAGTTGACATGTTTGCGACGCCAGCTCCATTGACTCAGCTAGAACCTCCATCAGCAGATTATTTTTCTGAAAAGGAAAAATTTGAGCGAGAAAGATTGGAAAAGTGGCTTTAGTTTTCAGGCCACAAATTCTTAGCAAGAACCCAATCCCACAATTTAATAATTTCAACTATAGCCAGCAACTTGAGGGGCCGTTGTCTAGCTTGGTTATGATGCTAGCCTGGGGTGCTAGAGGTCGTGGGTTCAACTCCCACCGGCCCCACTATGAGTTGGTTCTGGCTAGTTTTGTCATAATTTACAATCTTGTTGCTAATGTTGAGTTGTCAAGCCGTCTTTTGTAGCGATATTCCCTATTCGTATAACATGGGAAAGCGAAAATTTACCATAGATCTTGGAAATGAGAAGATTGAGGTAGAAGGGCATCAGCACAAGAACGTGGCTATCAAGTATCTTATGAAAAGACGAAGATCCCTTATTATGACCAAAGACAAAGACAAGGTCGAAAGGCTCTTTGAGGCAGTACCAAAAACAATTTCAATAGTGGGCGGTCATCTGACCAAATCATACAAGGTAAACTGGGAGAGGGAAGGTACTACCGAATTTGAAGGTTCTAGGTTCGTTTTTACACTAACCGACCTTTCTGAGACCACTGTACCAGAAATTACCCACTAATTCTTAATTTTTACACTTTTTGGTATTTTGCGATTATTACAGAATAATCTGTTACTGACCTTACCAAATTAGATTTATCTATGCCATTCTAAATACTATTTAGAAATGAAGATCGAGCAAGTAATGACAATTGACGAAAAGCTTGTCAAATCACCAAATGAATCCGAAGCAAAGACAACTTTCAACAACAATCGCAGATTCATAAAGCCAGTCGTTTTATCTCCAGGTTCTGCAAAACCAAAGGTTGGCACAGGATGAGCATGGGCGAAATCCGATCAGCAGGTCTGACCAGAAAACGGATGAGAAAATTACATCTTAGGATAGATAAGTTCAGGAGAACTGTTCACGAGCACAACGTAGAGATCCTCAAGAAGGTCAAACCCATCAAATAGCCCACTACTTCCTAATTGACACTATTAGAGTTCCATTAGCCTTGTCTCTGATGTTAATCTGCTGTGAATGTTCCTGAAAATACACATGCTCCAACGTTTTTACAATTTCCGTGTCTAATTCGCCATCATTCTTGCCAAGTCCCATTGCAATCAAGCTACGCATAGCTCGCTCAGATTTTGGTACACCGTGCTTTTTTAGAAAATTGTCTACCTTCTCGCCAGTATAGAATTCTTTTCTACGTCCGATTGACTCCTGTGCATCAGGATTTATGACTGATGTCGTGGCAAAAATTATGTGATTCTACCTAATAAGTAGGATCATCCAATCCTGTCAAATTTTTGCAAACTCTTCCAAAGATACCAAGTCGCTATACTTCGATACGGTTTCCATCTTTCTCCGAACTTTTCAACTTCTTTTGGTTTTGGAAGTTGAGGCAACGAAAAAGCAAACTGTACGCCTTTCCGTAATCCAAGATCATGAACTGGCAATACATCTTGCCTTCCAAGAGAGAAAATCAGAAACATTTCTGCAGTCCATCTTCCTATACCCTTAATCTGAGTAAGTTGCTCAATTACTTGTTCATCACTCATCTTTGGTAGCGATTTTATCTTCAGCTTGCCTTCTTCGATATTTCTTGCTAGATCCTTTAGATAGTCAATCTTCATGCCTGATATTCCTGTTTTTCGAAGCTTTGATTTTCTGGTAGCAAGAATTTGGGTCGCAGTTGGAAACTTTGGGTAGAGCTTTGTGAATCTCCGGAATATTGCTTCGGCTGCCTTGGTAGCAAGCTGCTGCGATATTATAGATTCTACAAGAACTGCAAAATGATGGTTTCTTCTCTTTAGGGAATAATCGCCCACGTTGTCAATAATTTTACCCAGTATTGGGTCCTTTAGTAGGAATCTCACACCATCTTGTTGGTTCATCTCAGCTTGGCTCAGGATGTATAGTTATTATGGCGTTTTTAATTTGATTTTTGATCTTATTTTCTATCTCAGATACTATATCGTGAACTTCTTCTACTGTAAGATTTTTCTCAAATGAGCAGTCTATGTCAACCTTGAAAATATCTTGAAGCTGGAATGTTATGACCCTGCCAATTTTCTTTACCTTTGGGTAATCTTTGATAATATTTGCTACCTGTTCTTCTATCGTAAGATCCTCAACAGGAATGATCTTTGGGATTGAGACATATGGTTCTAGATGAATCGTAATGTGATTCACATTTGAAACTGATTTTCTAATCTGATCCTCAATCTCATCTGAGACTTTGTGTGCATCCTCAAGTGACATATTTCTGTCAACCATCACATGCAAGCTTATGAAGAGTCCCTCTTTTGCTGTTGAAAAGCTGATATTGTGTATTCCTTCTACTCCTTTCACAGCCGAAGACACATTGTTTATGACATAATCTATAGGAACGTCTTTCCAGGTTGGTTCAAAGTGAACAGTCACCCTAGAATTTGCAATAGTATTTTTGATGTTTTTTTCTACATTGGCACTAATCTTGTGTGCTTCTTCAAAACTTGAAGCCCCGCTTAATGATATCTTAACGTCGGCGAAAATATCGCTGCCAGACCTTCGCATCTGCACAGACTCTGTCTTCATCACCCCTTCTGTACCAGTTACAACATCGTGTACTTTTCTGACCATACTTTCAGGAACAGCATCTGTAAGCTCAAGTCCCATTCTGTAAATTAGTTTTAAACTAAGCGCGGCAAGAAGACCTCCCAAGATTAGTGCAGCAATAAAGTCTCCTTGGTAGAATCCCATGATTACAAGTACTATGCCTACAAGTGCAACAGAGGTGGAACCAATATCCATAAAGGCATGGTAAAAGTCAACTCGCAGAGTAGAACCTTCAGCCTTTTTCATTGCCTTTCTTAAGATCCCCACTCTTGCTGTGTCTGTGCACAAAGTGTAAACTGCAGCTCCTATTGCAAGCATACCGGGCAATACTGTAGGACGAGGTTCGTAAAATCTAGAAATTGCCTCGTAGATGAAAAAGCAGGCTATAACGAGAATTATAATTCCGCCTATGAAGCTGCCCATAGTTTCTATCTTTCCATGTCCGTATGTGTGCTCTCGGTCCGGCGGTTTTGTTGCCCACCGCGCTGCAATCAAAAGTATTGCTGTAACTATAGAATCTAGTATTGCATGAATGCTATCCGTGATAAGTGCAAGACTGTTTGAAAATATTCCAATGGAAAATTCAACTACAAACGCAGAACCAATCAGCGCTAAGGAGAGCTTGAGCGCATTTGTCTTGATATCTAGCAAGCTCAAATCTTGTGCAGCCTCAAAGTTTTCAAGACATCATCAAAGTTCTTTCTTGAATGGTCATGCTTGTACTTTCTTAGAGAAACAATCAGCCTCTTCCTACTAGGTACTTTCATGATTTTTTTAACTAGATTAGAAAGAGCTGAACCGATGAAAATTGATTGGGTAGCGGAAGTAACATTAGAGGTTCGCCTGTTTGTACTTGCACTTTCAAAGTCAATTATGCAGGGCGCACTTCCAATGATAACATGCTTGTGTATATAGCTCAACTCTCCATGATCTAGATGGATCTTGTCAAGATTGTAACAATCTTCTAACACCTTTCTTACTGTAGCTTTGAGCTTTGCGGCACTACCCCTACCCTTTAACTCCTTTACCCAATCGATTATCTTTTTTCCTTCAACGTAATCCATTATTATGAAATTCTTGCTACTATCGATTAGCTTTGGACCCACATTTACTTTGTTTGCCAGCTTTAGAAGTTTTGCTTCGCTTTCCATATCTGACCTGCTTGAATCTATTCGGCGAATCTTTAGGGCTACCTCTTTTTTTCCTTTCCTCGATAACACTACAACGCCCACGTAGCCTTTGCCTAGGACGGGAATATTGTTTAGAATAGTCTTGCCTTCAAATGAGACAGTTTTGATTCCAAGTTTTTTGAGCTCACCAAGTCTCTTTGTAAGCTCTCTTTTTGTGGCTCTTGGATACCCCAGAATAAGAGAATATGGTTCGTGTACAAGCTTACTTACGGGAATTGAAGACGAGTCCATCGGTAGAGGTTAACTCTGCCAGAGCCTTTTTAATGGATTTGCTTGCAACTTGCTTTCCGTCAAGTATCTTGAATCCTTGCCTGATATCTGAGCCTATTCCGCTTGGTATGCCTGATTGTGATAGATTTTTCTTCAAAAGGAACTGTAGGAACTTTTTTGAATCATAAAAATCTCTTTCCTTCATCGATAGAATTCTTCCGTTATCATCAATCCAGGTAAGCATGTTTTTGGAATTTTTTGCAACAAAGTTCTCCGAGTCTGATCTCCTGTAGATATCAGGACCATTCTTTACCATGAATTTTTCAATAATAGTAGATCCCAAAAGGAAGAGCATTGCAGCTTCTGATTTTTCATCAGTTACGGCACTCTTGCGTAGCACCTCAAACCCTGAAAGCTCAAGCTGACCTGCAAGTGCAGTTGCTCCCCTCTTTACCTGGCCCCAAATTATGTCAGGGCTTCTCCATTTGTAGTTGAATTTTACAATTATTGTGTTTTTCAAATTTTTTGCATTTGGAGTTACTTTCTTTCCTGTGAAAAATGTAAGTGATGGTTTTTTTAGAAAGGCTCTTGCGGCAAGTATGAATCTTCCTATATTTTGCGTTGATATTGCAGTTCCAAGGTTTCTGTTACTGTCAATGGGGTCTATGAGCACAATGGCACTATCAAATTTCTTGGTAGGGCTGCCGATAACTTGCCCCTGCGTAAAGTTAGAGGCTGCTTCAAGAAGGCTTGTAAAGCTTCCATAATGGTGAATCAATACCTCGGCAACATAACCCCCAAAACCCTCTTTGGCTATCTCCGCACCGTAGATGTTGACGCCTTTTAGGAACTTTTTGAGCAGTCGTACCTCATCTTTTTTTGCTTGGTCAAGTGTCTCCAGAATAAATCTAGTATGAAATGACGACCTGTCGGCAGCACTCTTCCACTGCCCTTTTTCTACATCATAGCATGGAACAACGTTTACTCGTATCCCTTTGACTTCTGCTTCGACATACGGATGCTCGGAATACCTTACATACGGTTTGAATTTTTTCATGGAATTGAATCCTATTTTCTTGCCGATTTCTTCAAACGTTTTTTCATCTGTTTCTTTTTTAAGCTTGACAAAAATGTCTAGGTCCATCTGACCTCTAAGCCAGGTCCCCTTTGCGTATGATCCCCCTAGTTCGACAGAAACAACTTGGATATACTTTGAGGCCTCTTCTTTTACTAGATTTAGCAAAAAATCTGAAAGTGTCTTCATTTTTTCTTCCTCTTGTTTTGTAGGAACTGAGATCTTCCTTGCTTGTCCTAAAACTTGGGTCATTTCGCGCTTACCACCTGCAAATCAAAGTATATCGGGCCGCTTGGAGTTAAGATACTTTTCTTAAATTTTAGCTCAGTTATGGTGTCTTTTCCCAGCTCTACAGTCTTAAATTTGTCCAAGATATTCGAAATGTCATCCACCTTTTGTTTGATTCTAAATACGGTAAGATGGGGTTTGAAGGGTTTGTCAGCTTTGAATCCAAGGGGAGCAAGTTTTTCTTCAACTTGGGATGCAAGTTCTACTAGCTTCTTTGAAGCTGTTTCGTCGATTCCTATCCAAATCACACGTGGAGATCTTGGATTTGGGAACGAACCAGCATGAGTAAAGTTTGCCTCAATTGGATTGAATGAAATGGCAGCCAGCGCCTTTTTGACATTTTCTGCCATATCATCTGTTATCTCACCTAGAAAAAGCAAGGTAAAATGCATGTTTTGCTTGTTTACAGGAGTAGCCTTTATCTTAAAATCTGATTGCATCTTGGCTATCGAATTTAAAAGATCCTCGTTACGAATCTCTGCTGCCACAAATGTTCGCATTAGAAGAATTCAGAATGCATAGTGTATAACGATTTCCGGTAACTTCATAGATTAGAAGGTGGGAGCTTGTGGATGTGCCTAAACTTATCGTATGTTTAACAGGAATGCCTGGTGCCGGAAAGACCACAATAGCTGAAGCTCTAAAATCTAAAGGATTTGACAAGATAACAATGGGTGATGCTGTAAGGGCAGAAGCCAAAAGAAGAAAGATAGACCCAAATGGTGCAAATCTTGGTAAGCTGATGCTTGAGCTAAGAGAAAAAAATGGTCCTGGGGCTGTGGCCGAACTCATTAGAGATCAGATAATAAACTCAAAATCTAATGTTATAATTGTAGACGGGGTTAGGTCACTTGCAGAAGTAAGTGTCTTAAAAGATATGGGAACTGTCAAGGTTCTTGCTATCCATGCATCTGGCGATAAGAGATTTAATTTTCTTACGGGCCGCGGCAGGTCTGATGACCCATCAGATCGAGTGGATTTTGCAAAGCGAGATTCTAGAGAGATTGGAGTAGGTATGAGTGAGCCAATTGCACTTGCAGATGAAACAATTTCTAACAACAATATGACAATTGAACAGCTTGTTGATACGGCATATGATATCATAAAAGGCTGGATAAAGTGAAGAACCCAGAGGTTGCCTGCAAGATAGAGGTATACGCCGCAGTCAATCCATCAGAAGATCCAGACAAGGTAAGACACGCAGTGTCAAATGTAGTTTTGAACGCGGATTACGAATTTAGAGAGGGCAGCATGAAAGCAACTTCAAGAGATATACATTCGCTTTCCAAGATTCAGGAAACGGTTCGAAGCCGTAAGGCTAACAGAGTCTACAGGAGACAGATGAGATACAATACCAAGGAGGATACCACTTGGTTTTATCTAAACAAGCAGGCAGCCTACGTAGATGTCGTAGCTATATGCGATGAGGCAGAAGAGTCTCCCATGGGTCCAATCAAGGTAATTTTGCACTCTAAAAATCTAGAAAAGGTAGTAGATTGGCTAGCCCCCGAATTTGTGTAATAACTAGATAATTTTAGCTCCTGTTATCACTAAAGTGTGCCAAAGGAATTAAGTACTGAAGTTCTATACTATGATAAGATGGTGGCATTGGGTGAACTTCACCAATCGGATATCAAATCTTTCCTGCGTACCAATTGTATAGAGATGATTAAGGAACTTCAGGATAATCAATCGCGGATGATGGAAATGTACAAGCAAAGTCCTACCTTTCCATTTGATTTCTATAATTTATCTTTAAGAGAAACAGATACAAAAATCCAGACCATTAGAGAATTCTACACACGGATCACAAGCGAAGACTTGTAGCAAAAGAAAAATTATCAACCAAAGGTAACATCCAGAAGATTAAAATCTCTAAAGGTGTGTAATGCTAAATCCTTACGTGAAAAAAATATACAAATGCTTCAGATGCCAAGAGGAGATCTATTTTGATAATAACACAAAATCTCAAACGGATAAACCAATTCCATTAGATCCTATTACGAATCTACCTCATGATTGTTCGAAATCTAACTTTAAATCACGAAAAAAAACAGTTAGTAATGAAATAATGGAATTAGAAAAACGTGAGATTGAAAGAATCCGAAGAATTTCTTATGACTGAGAAAGAACCAACATTAGAAGAGATGAAGAAGATAATAGAACGGCATGCAGCAAGTACGATAGGCATGAATGAGGGAGATAGTCTAACTTTCCATTATTTTAAAAAAATTGGCTAAATCGTCTTGCTCATTAAGACAACTTCCAAACATGATACTAAAGCTAACTTACGCTGTTCATTATAATGTTCCATCACAATGCCATAACGATTGTAGTTTTAACTATTTCCAATGTTGGCAACATCATAATCTTCTAAACTTGTGTTACAAAAATATTTTAGAGTTTAGAGAGGTAAAAGTTTGCGAATGTGATAAATGAGTATTCTTAATGCCATTCTACAATCATGCCAGTCCTAGCGTTTACTTTTACCTCTATCTTTTTTTGGTTATCAAATGATGAAGCCAGGACATCAATCATCCAGACCCTTTCACCATCTCCCAAGACTGACTTTTCTGCTTTAATCACAGAATAATGTTGCCGTAGAAATTTTATTGCTATTTCTTCCGCTTGCGTTGCCTCTATAGTTCCCCTTGCTACCAACTACTCTACTCTGTAAAGTCGATATTTATTGAAGTATGGTAGATTGTTATAGAACAATCTACCATACAAAAATATATAAGATTGTTACTCAGTTAGATAAAAATTGAATTAGGTGAGGACTTGATGGGAATAGACAATAAAAAGGTTGAAGAGATAGCAAGAAATTTTTTACAACAACACCATGACGTTAAAAATATCAAAGTGGCAGGCATTAAGAATGGAATTTGGTTTGTGGAAGGAGAGACTCGTTCATCATCAGGCGAGCGTGCTAGAAAACTAAGGATCGATGGTGAAACTGGAGAGATTATCAGTGTGGAATAAAGTTATGGAGGCAGAAATTAATGAAAACACCCTAAGATGTATGTGTCTAAAATTAGGGTCCGTTGCCTTACAGGATGGAAAAAATTTGTACCCAGCACACACGGTAGACCAATAAGCACTCATGTTAAGTAGGAATATGGACTTGCTGGGTACAACACTACTGGATTTCAGGTATCCAAGATAACAACTAGTACGTTTCTTTTTAAGACATGCTAGCCACGAGAATTCTGTTTTCAGATTTTACTATTTTGAAACTATAGAGATAAGCTCAGGTAATGCCTTTGCAGCAGATGATCTAAGAGAGAGATCCATACTAGATGACATTGGTGTTTCCTCTGGATTTACCTCTATTATCGTTGCTCCATTTTGCTTGGCATAAACAGGTAATAGATTAGCAGGAGAGACTGCAAGCGAGGTACCAACGACTATCATTACATCACAGGAACTAGCTTGAAGCATAGCATCCTGCCATACGTCTTGAGGAAGCGGTTCTCCAAACCAGACAACATCTGGCCGCAGAATGTTTCCACATTTGCAAAGAGGAGGAAGCTCGGACAAGCTTGATGTTATCTTGTCTTTAAAGTCACAAACTGTACATTTTATGGTAATAATACTTCCATGAAGCTCATAGACTAGCTTGCTTCCGGCCCTTTGGTGCAACCCGTCTACGTTCTGGGTCAAGACATGGACCTGTTTGTGTCTTTCAAGCTCTGCAATTGCTACGTGCCCAGGATTTGGCTTTGCCGCAAGTATATTCTGCCTTCTTTCTTCATACCATTCCCAGACAAGCTTGGGATCTTCGTAAAAGGCATCTATTGTTGCAAGCTTCATCGCATCATATTTTCGCCATAAACCATCCTTTCCTCTAAATGTAGGAATCCCGCTTTCCTGGGAAATGCCTGCGCCAGTAACAAAGACTAGCTTTTCTGCATTTCGTAGATTGTCGGCAACTGGCCTGAACGTATCCATTGATAAAATAGTAATGATTCCATGGCAAAATATACTTTAAAATATCTTCAATTTCGTGATGTTATTTTTACTGCTTTTTCTAGTTTTCCAAATACCTGCTCGACTGTTCTTGGTTTACCATCCTTGAATACTTCATGGCTGCAGTATTTCATTGAAAATGCAGCCATTTGTGTAATAATTGGTTTTAATGCTTCTCCCTTTTCCGTAATGGTATACTCTACTCTAACAGGTGTATCAGGATAGACTTTCCTTTTTATTAAATGGTTTTTTTCCATCTCTCGCAACCTGACAGAAAGAGTCTTGGGATTAATTCCTTCTACCGATTCTAGAAATTGAATGAATCTAGTTTGATTCAAAAACATCATGTTACGAAGTATGTGTATGGTGAATTTTTTGCCAACGATTTTGAATGTGTTATCTATAGGACAGCACCTCATCTGTTCGGATATCATTTTGAGTTCTTGCGGAGTCACTTACTAGATCGCACCTACTTTCAATACGGTAACTTTCCAATTTATATACTTACCTTTCTATAGTGACTATAAGAAAGTAATATGGAATGCACAGACGAATCATGTAAGATGGAATCACATGCAACATGTGCATGCGGCTCTGGCAAGTCATACGAGGAATGTTGTGGTTGCCAAACAATGGATCCAATAGAAATTTCTATGAGGATGTGGCACAAGTCGTTCTTCCAGGCAATGCACGAGGCACAAGTCGAGCGTCTGAAAAAGAGAATCGAATCTGCCTTTGGACCTACGATGGACAAGGCTGCAGATGCTGCCATTGAATCATTTGGTAAGATGTGGCAATCAATGCTATTGCAGTCAGAGGGACAAAAAGAGTTTGCGTCAAAGTTGCAGAAGATATATTCTGAAACAAGTAGGAGATAAGAATTCCAACCCAACCCCAAATCTCCTACCTTCTTTTTTTATCAGCGGTTGTTAGTATCGAAATTTTCTAAAACTGGTTGTTACTTTTTCTTACTTATTACTGTAAATAGTGCTTTTGGAAGTGGATCAAGTGTACCCTGGTAAACAGTATCAATGATACTTTCAATTACAAAGTCTTTGCCAAAAATATTTCTTATATCTTGTTCAGAAAACCTGTAAGGGCCATAATCTAGCTTTACTTCCTTTATGCTAAAACATTTGAGAAAGAACAATCCATTTTCATCAAGTATATCGTGTATCTTTTCGCTATATTGATTCCATTTGTCATTAGATAAAACATGAAAACAGCCTCTGTCTAGGATATAATCAAAACTATTTTTTTCTAATCTGGAATCTAGTATGTCATCAACCATGAAATTTATCTTGCCGTCAAGTTTTCTTGCCTTTTGTATGGCATTTTCTGACAGATCCGTGCCTGTAACATCAAAACCCATTTTTGCAAGTTGGATTGCTTGTGTTCCAGGGCCTGTCCCCAGGTCAAGAAATCTTCCCTTTTTGATCTTTCTTTGCCTCATCTCATTTTCTAAATCGGCATCCAGTTTCTCGTTGTACCATGGCATCGTCTTTACATCCTGTCTGTAAAGATTATCCCAGTCTGGAAATCTGCCTCCTTGATCCTTTGCCATTTACAGTGATTATATCATGATTTTATATATTCATAATTATTTTCCTATGTAAGACTTGCGCAAGTGTGTAGTATATTTTCATTTTAATAAACTAGCAAGCTATCTGCATATTACTTCCAAAAAATTCGCTATGGGTTTCTTATACGTAAAGTCCTCTAACTGCGTTCTTATCGATTCCGCAATGATATCTCCAGCCCTACCAAAGAGGGCCTTCAGTACTTTGTTCAGATATTCAGGGTGTTCATAACAATCTGGCAGATGGCAATGGTATTTACTGTATAACATCTCCACTACTTTGTCATAAGTTGGCTTTCCAATATCAATGAGAGCTTTTTGGGCAGCTAGAGTTACTAGTCCTTTGCCTATTGTTTCTTGATTTGCATAGATTGGATTGTTTTCCACGTAGTATAACAGATCTCAGATCTTGCTTGTATCTCCTAGTCTGTTTATGCGATTACATACTATTTTTAGCTTAATAGATTTGCTATTGATTTGTTGAAGACAATTGATCCTGACCTGAACATACAATAACTACGCGTGACAGCTTGTCAAAATCTTTGTTCATTAATTCGTTTCTTTAAAATCACTTGATATCTATCTCTAAGAGATCCTTTGCTGGTATGACAGAATCATGAACTGTCTTTGCTTCTTTGACTAGCTCTTCGGCATTATCGTATCTTGCAGAAAAATGTGTCAAAATTAGATTTGAAACGCACGCTCTTTTGGCAAGCTCTGCAGCTTCCTTTGCCGTAGAATGGCCCGTTTCTATTGCTTTGTCCTTTAAAGTATCTGAATATGTTGAATCAAACGTGATATAATCACAGCCGTTAAAGAAATCCTCAAGCTTTTTTGTTGGCCTTGTGTCACCTGATATGCCAATCTTTCTGCCCTTTCTTTTATCACCCATTACATCAGAAGGTTTGATTATCTTGTCTTGTACCTTCACTTCTTTGCCGCTTTGAAGCTCATGCCAGAGCTTGCCTTCTGGAACTCCAAGATTTTTTGCCTTTTCAGGATAGAACCTGCCTGGCCTGTCTTTTTCGGTAAATAGGTATGCATAAGCTGGAATGGAATGCTCCGCCTCACAAACATGTATAGTGTATCCAGAATCATCCAATACCAGTCCCTCTTTGATTCTGATTATTCTAACGGGAAAAGTCAGACCAAAGTTTAGTATCTTTAGATTTGCTGCAAGAAACTCATCAATTCCTGGTGGACCAAAGATATCTACTGATTCAGTCCTGCTTTGAAGCGACATTGTCTGCAAGAGACCCAAAATTCCAACACAGTGGTCTCCATGCAGATGAGTGACAAAGATCCTCATCTGTTTGTTCCAGCCAAGCTTTGCTTTTTGAAACGCAACCTGGGCACCTTCTCCTGCATCAAACATCAAGATCTCTTTGTCCAGAACCAGGCAGATGCAGGTCATTCCACGTTCTGGTGTTGGCTGTGCAGCAGATGTACCCAAAAATACCAGTTTCATGATACAGAAATCACCCTAGTGAGACTCTTATGCCTATAGATCTCGTATTTTTTTGCTTTGCTTAAATCTTCGAAAAGTCCTTTTTTGTACATGATTACTAGCTTCTTTTTCCTTGGAACTATAGAGAGAAAATCTTTGATTAGCTTTTTTGGCGAGGTCGATGATTTTGATGCCGTTCCGTAGGGGAGATCAGTCACTATGCCATCTATCTTGTCCTTAATTTTTTGTATGTGTTGATATGTAGAATTTATCACCCTTGACCTGTATCCATTTTCTGCCAAGTTTCTTTTTGTGATATCACACATTTTTCCATCAAAGTCAATTCCAATGGAGTGTATTCCCATCGATTCTGCTTCGAGCATAATTGTACCAGTACCACAGAAAGGATCACATAATACCTTCCCTTCCTTTAATCGCGATAAATTGACCATACACCGACTAAGCTTCCAGTCAAGTTCATGTGGACGCTTGATTGCCTTCTTTGGCCTTTTGGGCACCAACTGTGTTTCTGAATATCCCAAGTATTGCTTTGTATTTGTGATAATGAGGTATACGGTAAGATGAGGACTTGAGAGAGATACTTTGGAATTCCATTTCTGATTTAGAATTGTTCCCACTTGTCTTTCTAACGAGGATGAATCTAATTTTCTTGATGAGAGGTTAATTGTTCTGCAAGCAAATGAGACAGGCTTTGAGACTGGCAGGTAAATTTCAGATGGTTTAGAAAATGTACCAACAATATTTCCAGAAATTCTGACAAATGTAGCTCTTCTGAATATCTTATTCCAAGGTACAGCAGATCTTGCTATTACAAGTCTTGATTCTGAATTTAAGCTAGCTCTTGGGTCATAGCTTTTCGATATTGCTACAACTTCGTCTCGTGCAAGCTCTTCATGTTCTCCAGATAATACAAAAAAGCTGTAGGGCATTCACACTATTGCCTTTGCAATTACAGGTGATACATCAACAATACCTGTCTTGCCTGGTATGGTATTTGTACTGATTATCCTTGCGACACCTGCTTTTTTGATCCTCTCTTCTGCATCTCCAATTAATAGGGCATGTGTACATGACGCATAGATTCTTCCACACCTTTGTTTTTTCAAAAATTGAGCAGCCTTTACGATACTATTTCCAGTACTTATTATATCATCAACTAGAATTATGTCCCGACCTCTGATTTCATGATGGTTTCCAGATTTTATCCTGACTTCTCCACTCTTTCTGTCCCTGTGCTTTTCTAGTGCAATAAATTCAACACCAAGAAGACTTGCAAAGTTTCTTGCTCTCTGAGCTCCTCCCATGTCTGGCGAGACCACAACAGGGTCTTTGAGATTTAATTTCTTGAAATATTTCACCAGTTCTTGTATTGCGGTGACATTCTTTGCTGGAATTTGAAAGTGTTTGAGTGCCATCATACTGTGAATATCAACTACGAATATTCTTGTTGCTCCTGCAGCCTTGAACATTTTTGCAACTAGTGACATTGTAATTGCTTCGCCTGGCAGAAATTCCCTGTCTTGTCTTGCATATCCCAAGTAAGGTACCACAACATAAACTTGAGACGAATATCTTTTTGCTTGTGAAACAAGGGCTAACGCACGAATAAGATTAGAATCAACAGGGGGATAAATGGAATGAACCACGATAATTCTGCCTCTGGGTTTATTCTTTAGTGTGATCTTGCTTTCCCCATCTGGAAAAATTCTTAATTCGGATTTGATGTACTTTGCTTCAAGTTTGGTGGCTATTTTTCTAGCAAGATCCTCAGAAGCTTTTCCACTTATTACTGTAAAGTTAGCCAACAAACTCATCGAGTAATGTGTCATTCTTAAGTTTTAAGGGAATATTAGACAGAATTCTCTATATGATTAGTACTGAAAGTAATAATGAAAGCACGGTTTTGGGTTCAAAATCCTGTCCTTGATTTCTATAATTCAAATTGAAAGCTAGATTTTAGGGAAGCGTTTCATAAGAGGCACGAAATAAAATCCTTATGGAAACATTTTTAGTTTTTAACGTTTTGCTGTACAACCTTTGAATTGTGAAATTCAAATTTGAGTGATCCCACAACGGATGGGGGGTAAGGATACCCCATCTTCATTCTTTACTATTGTAGCCAATTTTTAACAAAAAGATCTTACATTGAGTATATCTTGAATGTTATAGTAGACTTTCGTAAAGCTCAGGTCAGCTAAAATCGACTATAGCACCAAAGGTCAGCTGCAAATGAAAGGAAGATATTAAATAGTTGCAAAAAATTTTTGTGTTAATTTTTTCCATTTTTTTCCATTTATTCTGAACTAGAAAAGAACAGGTTTAAAACAGGATTTTCACAATTCCCTGATCACATGCAAAACAGAATAGTCTCCTTTTTACCAAGTGCAACAGAGATACTTTACGAACTTGGAGTGGGAGACCAGGTTCTAGCAGTAACACACGAATGTAATTATCCTGTTGAAGCCAAAACAAAACCCAGAGTAATTCATTCCTCATTTGATCCTGAAAAGATGACAAGCCACGAAATAGACAATAAAGTAGTCGAATTAATCCACACGCAAAAGGACATCTATGTCTTAGACGAAGAGATACTAAAAAAAGCAAACCCAGATCTTATCGTAGCTCAGGGAATATGCGAGGTCTGCTCGCCTTATACCAGGGAGATAAACAGGGCTGTTACTATATTAAATAACAAGCCACAAGTCCTGATACTAGACCCAAGAAACCTGGACAATATACTACAAAACATAATAGAAATAGGAAATAAAGTAGACAGGACAGAACAGGCTCAAAATCTTGTTGCAAAGCTTAGATCAAGAATCAAGAATATCAAAGATGTATCCAAGATATCAAGGCCCAAAGTGCTTTGCATAGAGTGGCTTGACCCACTGTTTACTGCAGGCCACTGGGTACCACAGATGGTAGAAATAGCAGGAGGAATAAACGGCATCAGTTCTACAGGAGAACAGTCAAGACGAATGGATATAGACGAGGCAGCCAAGTTCGAGCCTGATATTATAATACTAATGCCATGTGGTTTTGATGTAAATAGAACCATTCTGGAATACGAAAAGCTATCAAAAGACAGGAAATGGAGTTCAATACCAGCAGTAAAACAAGGAAATCTCTACGCAGTAGACGCAAACGAGTACTTTAGCAAGCCAGGCCCAAGAACGGTTACTGGAATAGAGATCCTCTCAAAGATAATTCATCCTGATACGTTCAAAGCTATTCAAATTCCGGAAGATTCAGTCAGGAAGATAAAACAATAAAAAAAGCAAAGTTCTGTATCTTGGCTTTATGCTAGAGACAGATGGGGCCCACTTCACGGATGATAGTCTAGGATTTTCGTAGTCCTATACAAGATTGCGAAATAAGATAATTGTGTTGGGCCTTTTAGGGCCCGAAACCAAAGAAATCTGTCCAAACCCAGAATCTTAACAGAACTGAAATTCATTTGAGTTGTTTTGTAACGAACTTATCTAATTCTTTAAACATGAATACAGCAAAAACAACCGCTAGGATTCCAACTGATCTTGCATCAACATACCAAATACCAATTATAATGAAAACAACAACGTTTGACAAAATAAACACACCTGAACCAAATGCTATACAACTTAATATTATTGTGAGAATGAGATTCCAATTGTATGTTGCAGGATCATCTGTTTCAGTGATTATTATTCGGGCTGGTTTTAACAGTGTGGGTTTGTGTCTATGAATTTGGTAGAAAATAAAAATGCAAGACAGTATAACAGATGCTATGCTTACCATAATGGTAATTGGCAGCCAATCTGTCAACTTGAATTAAACCTCTGAACTGCATCACTGCCAGCCTTTTCTCCACTTTCTCCAACAGCTGCACCTAATATGGCACCTATGATAGCACCAGCACCACCAGCAGCTAAACCAATTAATCCTCCCAATAACGCACCCCCAGTAGTATTAAGAGCAGAAGATTCAACAGAAACATTGTAAGGAGTAAAAAAACTTGTTTTATGGCATATTGGACATGTTAACATGAAAGAACGTGGCAACTCAGAACGCACTTTGGCATTAGTGTCGATGTAGAACTTTGCTTGACATAAAGGGCAGATCACAAAATGTCTCATAACATTATCAGGAAGGCGGTGACAAATCAATATTGCTTCCCAACCCCCGAAACTTAACACCAAGAATTTCTAGGGCTCTGGTAATTTTGCGAATTATTGCAATAAATTTCATAAAAACATTATCGTTATGAAATTATTATAATTTCAGAATTACGATCGGTCAGATCTTATATCATTGATGTAGAAGGGTAGGATCTCATGGGATCGTGGGAGTGGTTAGATTTGGTTAATTTTGAATCAGGATTAGATTTTGCTGTTATCCAAAAATTATTTTTAGTAATTGGAATTTCCCTGTTTGTCATAAGTACAAACTTTGCGTTTGCTACTACAATTATGGTGGGAGTCAATCTAATAGGAGTAGCTATTGATCCAGCAAATCCCTGTACGAAATATTGGAATGGAAACGTGGTTGTGCCCGCTAACAGGTGATCGCATTTACTGTTATCGTATATATTCAAACGGTTATCTCTAGTCCTGGCATCTTGCCGTCTAGTCTCCTTACGTAATCAATTGCCTTCAAAGTTTTTTTTACAAGAAAGGAAGGCCTTGCCTGTTTGTCCATAACTAATACAATAGACCCTAAAGGAATTGGTATTGAGACAACCTTTGAATTCTTCCTTTCTGTGACAGTATATTGAACAGCTCCAAGCTCACCATCATAATCCTTCTGCATGGATAAATTCAGCGAGTTCATCATGAAAAACGTCTCCATCTGTTCTTTTGAGAGATTGATCTCTTTTTTGCAGACATTATCCATAATACGTCCCTGTTTATTGATGATACCAGCAAACTCAACTCCATGCCCTAAAAGATGACTTTCAATAGATTTCAAGTCTACATATTGGGTCATGTCAGTTCATGTGTATCATTACGTTGTCATACCTAATAAGAGGTATTGGATTAATTGAAATGATCGCATTGTCTAACTTCTGATCCAGCCTTTTGCCTTTTCATTCTTTGTCTAAGCAATAAAAAATTGGGAAAGGAATTTGTAGCTACTCCAATAAGCTTACTGCACATTTTCTGTCAAATTTTCTTCACAAAATATCTTGGACTCGTACCAACTGTCAGTTCAAACACCATCGGACCCGCCTACTCTCATGGATTATTCTCCGTTGTTCTTAACTGAGATTACAGTATAGCTTGGTTATATTGCACTTTGACGTAATATTGATGATGAATGATTATACCTGTACGTGTTCCTGTGGTTGTGAGAATCCTGCAGACGATTATGTCTGCCATAATTGTAGAATTGGCTTGTGTAAAGTAGGAATGAAAAGATAACTGATTCTTCGTAAAAACACTTTTCAATGAAATGAACAAAAAGTCCGGCAAAAATCGATTTTTATCAAACAGGCTTTATACCAAATTGTGCATGACAAATTAGTGAAAGTATATAGAATTTCGGCAATTACACTGTTCGTTAAAAATATGGAGGCATCATGTAAATTCTACTCTGCAATACCTGGCTTTGAGCTTGTATGTGGCGGCATATCTGATTCTTTTACAACATACCAGATAGAAGGGGGCAGCAAGATGTATCTCAACTTGGAACTAAGAGAGGAAGACACCAGTAATGATTTCGGAAGATTCATTCAAGAAAATAGCTCTGGAACAATAAAAAAAGCACTACATCCCCAAAAATGGGTAGAATTGGGGATGTAAGGCAGATGCAGCCTGGTTTAGATACATGCTTTATTTATCTGGTATCAAGCTTTTCTCCTTTTATTCTATAATCTTGGAATCATATCCAGACTAGAAAAAGCAGCATGTCTCTGACAAATCCATCTTAAATCTTAATAGCTATGAGTATGATGAAATCATAATTGAACAAGTCAATCTCTTTTGGATTGATGGGACTGCTCTTTATTCCAGTTATCAGTACCGCGTGGGCAACTACAGACCTGACTAGTCTTGGCAGCCCAAATGTAACAATAAATCCGACTTCAGGCCCGCCTGGTACTAAAATAACAGTTACAGTATCAAATTTACCAGACATATCAAAAGAAAATTATCCATATCCTGAGCTTTACATCTATCTTCCATTTTCACAACCTTTTGGAGTAACAGTTCCAAGCCATTGCGGAGGACAGGACTGTCTTCCAGTTTACACACACGATGATGCACTAGCTCACAACCTTGCAGACCGTACCATCACGTTTTCCTTGTTTAGTGTTACCAATCCAAGCCCGGTTTATCTTAATGGATTTGAAAACTCGGTCTGTGATGTTATCATGAATGGAAAGACAATAGAGAGATACTCTACAATTTGTAATACAAAAGACGAACCAACTGGCACTTATCAGATCAAGCTTGTCTGGACACTTCAAAGTGATCAAGAGCAGACTAGTATAGCAAGGACTGTTTCATTTACAGTAACTCCTGGTTCTCCACCATCTCCGCCTCAAGTTGCAGACAATGGCGGTAATGCCATCATAAAACAATACCAAAATGGCCAGATTACAGAGGCACAATTTGAGAGCAAGCTAAGGGCAATAGGGTGGAATGACGAGCAAATAAGGCAGGCAAAGGCAGTCATTGGAAAACTTCACACAGCTGGTGCCCCAGCAGAGTATCAAATGCAAGCAATTCAACAAGGTGTTCAAAAAGCAGCAGAGCAAGCAACACAACCCGCAGAACAGACTATCCAAACACCTCAACAACCATATGTCCAGGTAGACACTATACCAAATCCGACCTTGGAGCAAAAACCTCAACAGCCAGCTGGGTTTCAGACCAGTTCCAATTCAGCTCAAGGACAGAATTCATGGACCATGATTACTATTGGTTCATCTATAGCTGCTGCTCTCGCAATAGGCGGCAGCGTTTTTGTTCTCAAAAAGACACGAAAAGTTACTAATTAGGATATTCCTTAACCTAGTTGTTGGACCTGGTATTTTCTGATATCCACGCAGACATAAACGCGTTAGATACAATACTTGATGTAGCTTCAAGTAAAGAATTTACAAAAAAATATGGCGAATTTTCCAGAGTAATAAATCTGGGCGATATTCTTGAGCGTGGGACTCATCCAAGCGAAGTTATCGCTAGACTAAGATCACTTGAAAAAAATTACCCACTTGTTTCCGTGATAGGAAATCATGATGAGGCTTTTCTGTACAATAGACTAGTCAGCGGAAGTACATTTGAAAGCAAGGATGCACATGCAAAACTAAATGACGAAGATCTCTCGTTTTTTAAAAAAAATAAAGACGGCACATTTGGCAAGCAAGAGTTTGTCGATAAAAAACATGGTCTCTTTTGTGTTCATGGAGGTCCACTTGATCCAAAAAAAATTATGCCCAAAAACGCGCTAGAAGATGATGCTTGGCTGTATCAGAGGACATGGCAGAGACTTACCGAGGAAGACTTTGAGTTCTTTAGCTATTACGGATACCATTACAAGGCCCAATCGGCCTTTAGTGAGGTTAAACTTCACCTAGAGAACAACATCATTTTGTGCGGCCACCAGCATCTTGAGGCAGCCATAACAGAGGATGATGGCAAAATCCATGAGATTTACTCTACTTTGAAACCAGTAAAGGAAAGGATCTCAGGCCATACACTGGAATCAAGAGAGATTAAGACTAGCCCGTCAAGTAATTATCTGATAAGGCTAGGTTTGGGTGGCCCTGAGGGATATTATGGTAATGGTTCTACCGTTCCACGCTTTGCAATATTACAATACGATCCCAATAAAGTGGTTCTATTTTCAGTAAATCCTTAAACCTATATCAATACAGAAGAGCTATGAGTGCAACAGAGACACTTAGAAATGATCACAAGCAGATACGCCGCCTTGAAAAAATAATTGTTCAATGTCATACCAAGCTTTATGCGGGACAGGATATCCCATTTTCTGACATTGACAAAATTATTATAATAATATCAGAGTTTTTGGATGCAATACACTATGCAAGAGAAGAAAACCAATACTTTCCATGTATAGCAAGCTATGATTCTATGAAAAAAGAGATCAGAGCATTTATGATAGAACATGAATTTGGCCGAAGAATAGCAACAAGTATCTCAAGACATTTACAGAAATGGAAAGACGGAGAAAACGAACGAGAGCCCGTTGCAAGGTTTCTAAAAGCATATGCTTTGTACCTAAATGATCACATGACAAAAGAAGAGCAATTCTTTGATATTACAGAAAAACAAGTTCTATCCCAAGAAGAAGAAAAGATGATGTACGAAGAATTTCGCGCAGTAACTGCTGTTGTAACAAAGCTTGACGATATGATAAAATCGCTAGATTATCTTGAGCAAACTCCTTGGATGAAGAACTAGCGTTCCTCAAAAACTGATTTTACTTTGGGATAGATGGCAACTTGTCTCTGCTCTAGTTCATATTTTTGTTTCATGATTATATCACGAATCCAGAATTATTATATATCATCACCTTAGTATGCAAACTATCGATACTATTATGAGCAATATCGTAAACTTACGCGTCCATATAGCACCAGTTGGCTTTGAAATTGATAGAATTGCCATTCCTGCAACACAGATGAAGGCAGACAGGGTCTGGCTCTTGATGCATGCTGACCCGGCAAAGGATAGAGCACTAGGATACATGGAAAAGATTAGGGCTCTGCTAAAAAAAGAAAAAATTGATGTCAATCTTGCATATACTGACAGATTTGATCTCTTCAAGATCTTAAGAGCAGTAAGGGAGATTGTTGAGAAAGAAAAGGATAATGATATTTTCATAAACTGCTCTTCTGGCTCAAAGATCCAAGCTATTGCTTGTATGATGGCGTGTATGATGTTCCAAGGTAAGACAAAGCTTGTACCATATTATGCAGAACCCCAAAGCTATGCAAGTGTAAAGGGCAAACAACTTTCTTCTGGTTTGAAAAAAGTTGTCAAGTTACCTGCATATGAAATTCACACACCAAAACCAACCTTGGTCCAGGCGTTGAAGATTATACATGAACATGGAGGAAAGATAACTAAAAAAGAGATGGCAAAGCTTGCGGACGAAAAAAGACTAATTGTTGTCAACGCAAAAGAAGAAAACTTTCAACAAGCCAGATTTGCAAGCCTAGACAAGAACATAATCCAGCCACTTCTAAACGAATGGAAGTTTGTTGAAGTTGAAAGAGTTGGAAGAACGCGCTGGATTAAGATGACACAAGAAGGAGTTGGGGCTGTGGAATTTCTAAGCTAGCCACTTGTTGTAAGCTCGGGTTTTAGAGTCCACGCAATTCCCATTCCAATAAATGGAATGGATATCAGTCCAGCAATTTCCAAATAAGTCCAGTACTGTTGGGATTGTTGGGGATTGGGATTTGACCACAGAAAAGGAACAGGTAAGGCAGCCGCAAACCAGATTATTGAGAGCATGATAATTATCTTAAGGGCGCGCTTTTTCTTTGGTGTCACACCCAAAATAAGGACTAGCCATATTAATTTGATAGGATGATTATTTGGTCAAGGCACCGCCATCAATAGGTAAAACGGCTCCAGTAACCCAAGAAGCGTCTTCTGAAACAAGGTACAATATGGCTTTAGCAACATCATCTGGAGTACCTATTCGGCCTATTGGGTACTCGGCTTCTGCAATAGACCTCTCTGCCTCATTTCTCAGATAAGGCTTTGTCATGTCGGTTTCTACTATGCCAGGGCAGACACAGTTTACGCGAATCTTGTATTTGGCATACTCGACAGCCCACGCTTTTGTTAATAGTACCAATGCCGCCTTTGATGCGCTATAGGCATCTGCTTCAAAGTTTGCAAATGATTTCAACCCTGCGTCTGATGAAACATTGACAATACACCCACCACTTTTCATCATATGCGGAATTACTGCCTTTGTAAACCGAAACTGCCCTGTCAGGTTTACATCAATAACTTCATTCCATTCACTTTCAGAAATTTCATGCAACGGTTTTACTTTGGGAAAGATCCCAGCATTGTTTACTAAAATATCTACCTTGCCAAATTTCTCCAGAGTTTTCCTTACAACATATTGTACATCAACATCTTTTCTAATGTCACCTGGAATTGCTATTACTTTTCTTAATTCTTTGGCAGTATTTTCAAGCTGAGTTTGGTCTTTTGCCGTGATTACAACATCTGCCCCTTCTTTTGCAAGAAGAGCTGCGGTCGCCTTTCCAATTCCTCTACTGCCGCCAGTTACAATTGCGATTTTACCAGCAAGTTTCATTTGCTTTTAGATCTCATGCCAAATTTGATATGTCTTTTGAGAAATCCTTTTTGAAAAAAATTAACCAACTATTACACCATTTGGAGATTCTTCTGGACATTTGTCAAAATTTTGGTCAAAAATGGCAATAAAGGTGAAAAAATAGGCATCAAATGATAAATACTTTGATGTCGTATAAAGAACGATGCAGAAAGATGTAAAATCTACTGCTTGAGGAGCGTGGCTCCGCGGACTGTGATATGTAATCCCATCTGATGTGGATTGTAAGAGGTAATCTCTGCTTGTCCGCGAACAAGGGCCACGCCGTTATTTTATTCTGATTTGGATTTTATTTTCCCAAAAATTGCCAAACGCAAAAGATGTGCGTAACAGAATTAATATACAAAAATAAGTTTGTAATCACAAAATTTAGAGCTTTAAGGACTCTTTCAATCCCTTGTATCTATTTCGAATTGTTACCTCGGTTACTCCAGCAGCCTGTGCCACGTCTTTTTGTGTCTTGTTCTCTCCGTTCATAACACATGAAAGATACAATGCAGCTGCTGCAAGTCCCATGGGATCTTTACCGGCAGAAATTTCGATCTCTGCCGCATCTTTTAGAATTGTCAGAGCTTTTCTCTTTGTCTTTTCGCTCAAGCCCGCTTTGCTTGCAATTCTTGCGACACATTTTATCGGATCTACAACTGGCATCTTCAAGTCAAGCTCTCTGAGCAAAAGTCTGTAGCATCGCGCAACATCCTTTCGTTTTATGTTGATGCCATTTGCCACATCAGTCAGAGTTCTTGGAGTTTCAGTATCTCTGCATGCCGCATATAGTGCAGCAGCAACAAGTCCAGGAATCGATCTTCCTCTTACAAGACCTTTGTCAAGTGCCTTTCTGTAGATGTAGGCTGTCTTTTCAATTACCGCATCAGACAAGGCAAGTTTGTCTTTTAGTCTGTCAAGTTCACTGAAAGCTTGTCTAAAGTTTCTGTCGACCGGCTCATGAACCTGACTTCTGCTATCCCATGTTCTAAGTCGCTCAATTGTGCTTTTCATCGATGCAGAAAGTGGCTTTCCTGACGCATCTTTGTCAGCAGGGCCAATGATTGTTGCAAGTCCCATGTCATGCATTGCAAGTGATGTCGGAGTTCCTGTTCTACTTCGATCTTCGTGCTCCTCTTTGGAAAATGATCTCCATTCTGGACCGGATTCCTCAACACGTTCTGTAAGAACAAATCCACAACCACCACAAAACATTTCTCCGGTAGTACTATCAGTAACCATAGGACCTTTTCCGCAACGAGGACAGCGTCCACCAGAACCGAAAGTTTCACGGGTCATGATATCTTATAAGAATTTCGGTTAACAGGAATAAAAAGGTTTAACTACAAGTAAAATCCCTAAAAATAGGAACGATACAGATTAAAATACACAAATTTTACAGAGAATAGAATGAAAAACCTCAAGTTTTTGAATAAGTTTGCATTGATATCCCAACAGTAAACTATTCCATATTACGAAAGTCGGCTCTGATTCTCTTTTAATCACGATTATAAATCATCTCATGGAATTTTTCAAATTAATTTATTTCTGTCGATTTATAATTTCCAAATATGGTATCACCTCAGTTCATCAAAAAAAAATTTTTTTTGACAAATAATTTTCATTAAATTTTTTTTCTTGTCAAAAGAGTCTGAAGAAAAACTTAAATACGTTAATTCTGGATGACTGACATCAAATAAAATGGAAAAATGTCCACTTTGCTGTGAATCCCAGCCGTCAAGCGGCGCAATGGTGGTTCACATACAAAAGATCCATCCACAAAGAAAAGTTGCAATTCAAGTAATGCAATAGGTCTTTGTCGTGAAGGGTTACGCGTAGGATACATCCAAGATAAGTTATCCGCGAAAATTTTGATTTTTTGGTTTGGGGGCAAGCATAGGCTAGAAATTTGTTAGCTAAATTTAGCACGCTGTGAACCACATTTCACACCTGAAATTAATAACGAATTTTTTCAGTCGTACCTATGACAACATTTGCTAAGAATTGGCAAAGACCGCAGACACCCGGTATTGGTGAAAGAATCAATGACGCGTTAAAGCCAAAAGGTGCTCTAAAACCAAGAATGGAGAGTGCGATAAAACGACTCCAGACTCAGATAGCAAAACTAGACGGAATGGTTACAAAATTAAAACAAAGAGATGAAAAGTTATTTAAAAGAATTGTAGTTGCAACGCAGCAACATGATCTTACTACAAGTAAAGTCTTATCAAAAGAATTAGCCGAAGTTAGAAAAGTTACCAAGCTTCTAGGAAATGCCAGAATTGCTCTAGAACAAATCGAGCTTAGGCTCAGCACATTCCATGATCTAGGAGACACCGTCGTAACCATCATGCCAACAATAGGCTTGATGAAGAACCTAAGATCATCGCTCATCAAATTCATGCCAGAAGCCGACCGTGAGCTAACAGGCATGACTGAGATGCTCGGCGGTCTTATGACAGACACATTCCACAACGGCGACTTTGGAATCGACTCCGAAGCTACAACAGAGGAATCAGAGAAAATCTTGCAAGAGGCCGCAGCAGTTGCAGAGGCTGAAGTCAACAGCAAGCTGCCTTCAATGCCTGCAGGCCAATCTTCTGCGCGCTACATCTAGACTATTTTATTTGATAGTCTGTACCGAAAATATATCAAAAATAAGGCTAGAGAACAGACCAGTATAGCCGAAGAAGATAGAAACAAAGTACCGTAACCAAAGGATTTGGTTAGCTCACCCGTTACAAGCGAGCCGGCAAATACGCCTACTCCTGTTACCGCACTGTTAACTCCCAGATATTTCCCTTCAAATCCTTGAGGGATACTTTTGAAAAAGATGACAGAACTTGATGTGCTAAAGATAGAAAATGCAATTACCATCAAACATGAAGAGACAATAGCCAGAGCAAAGCCCACAGTCCCTATCATTAATGGCAATGAAACTCCAGGAATGAGTATGGCTAAAATTCTTGGTATGTATGCTGTAATTGTGGCCCGTTCTTCTCCAATTTTTGCAATCACTTTTGGCGCAATGAAAAAAACAAGCAACATAGTTGAAGTCTGAATCAAGTAATTTAAGAACACACCAGAGTTTGAAAAACCATGACTTCTCAAAAACGGTGTCCATGCAGTAAAGTACATGGTACTACCCAGGTAGAAGAAGAAACTGGCAAAGTAAAAGATCCCAATTTCATTACTTATCTTTCCTTTGAAAATTGTAATTATGTGCTTAAAGTCATACAGTTCAGGAATTTTCTGGAAAATAAAGTGATAATGACTTATTGCATATTGCAGTCCTTGCAACGAATGAGCGATACTACTTAGCTCCAGATGAAAACCACCCCCCTTGACAGTAGTACTAAGTACCATTGCAGTCCCGCTTGATGCTGCACAGATCAGAAAATATGGCCTTAGGTCAAAATAGAGACTTCCGACAGTTCCAATTGCCATTGCAACTAACATTCCAAGTGTGCTGATAATCGATGTCCTTGCAAATAGCCAGCTCCACAGATTCTTTTGGACTGATTCCATGACAAGTAGCTGTGTCACTGGGTTCTTGCCAACCATGAAGAATCCAAGCATGGGCGCAATTCCATAAAGGACAATTATAGAATTCGTAAAATACATTCCAACGCTACAAAGAAGGACAACAAAAAATGAAAGAAGAAGTATGGCCCGTCTTGCATGAAATCTATCTATTACTTTGCCCCAGAAAATAGATCCTATTGCAACAGCTCCGTTTTGAAGCGCGGATATAATTGCGACCTCGCCTATTCCACCGCCAAGAAATATTACGTATAGTGGGATTACTGTACTCAATCCTTGGGCAGTGGCTTGAGACGGAACTAGATACCATATCCATCTCTTATGCTGGAGTTGCATTGTTTTAGATTATCACTAGGAGGTCATTATTGTATAATCCATTTGAATAATCTCCATGGTTTTGTCTATCTTTATTATAGGTAGAAAAAATTCTATCATGCAGCTGCGTGTGGATTACACGCCATGCGCGGGTGCATCGCACTCTAAGCGATGAAGACCATTGTCATCATCTCCGCGGGATTTCCTTTGGTTTGCTTGTGCGGAAGGGTTTTTCCTTGACCACACCGCATGCTCTCTGCATGATTCCTGTTTTTGGGAGGATGTCCTTTAACAGGGACCAATTATACGCTACCAAATTATTTAAGTTTTGTGAGATTTCACATCCTAAATTTTGAATTCTTTGCGATTCTTAGAGTTATTATATCATATTTGAAATTTCTTTGAAATTTGTCGATGAAAGCTTTTATGATGCAACCACATAGTGCAATCGTGACAAAAGAGGGGGATATTTACCAACTAATTTACGAGTCGAATCTAGAAAGCAAACTCGAACAGATTCTGATTGGTTTGATGAAAGACAATCCTTCCCCAAAGATTGAAGTCATAATTCGAAGGTTCTTGCTTTATGTCCAGCACTCGGCAGAAAATTTCTGGACTACGTATTACAGTGCAAAGACATACCAAGAAAAGTTAGATTGCTACTTCCAATATTCAAAGAACCAATGCCTTGCGACCGAGGTTCTTGCAAGGGACCTCAATTCCTTGTCATCAGATGATGAACTGAAGGAAAACCTTGGTGCAATGCTAAGAGAAAGCTTTACGTTCTAAGTTAAAGAAGACTCGCTTTTAGGACGCGTTTCTTTGTATTTGGCTATCTTATTGCCTTCTTCGTTTACAACATGATCAATACTCAGGAGTCTCTCTCTGAGATTGCCGATTATAGCTGCTACGTCGTCTGCTTCCCTTTCAACCTGGCTTCTCTTTTGCTGAAGCGTCTTTATGCCCAGTTTTTCCTCCTCAATGTACTGATCAACCTTTATCAACTTCTCTTTTAGATTCTTAATGTCAACAGATTCGTCTTCGATGCTTTTTTCAAGACCAGTCCGCTTATCTTTTAGATTCTTTATCATCAGACCAACATAATCAATTGCTTCCTCGAGCTTTGTTCGTTTGTCCATCAGAGCCCTGATTCCTATGTCATCAGTCGCACTCATACTGGTTTGTTGAATAGGCTCCGGTATTTTTACCTGTTCAGGAGGACGAGGTTTTGGTTCTTCAATGACTTCGGGAGTCTGGTCAGGTTTCATCTCCTCTGGTTCATATTCCACGGTCTTTGAAGCAAGATCTACGTTACCCTCGTCCTTTGTAGGAGGTATGTGTTTTGGTTCGTCCTTTTTCTTACGGAACCTTTCAAACATATCGCTTATGAGTACTGTTATTCGCAATATATAAAAAGTTAATAGATAGAAGAATTGGCAACTTTAGGTTATAGATGGTCTTTTGAGCTTGATTTAGTCGATCTACCAGCTTGAAGCCAAGATATATTTAGAGAATTGAAAACTTGCTTCTCATTACTTGAAGAGCAATAGCCGCAAAATAGACCTCCTTCCAATTGTAGAGTACATCTTGGAACTAGACCCAATGATGCGATTTGCGGCAATAATAGACCTGAAAGGCAACATATCAGAGGGTATAATGAAAGAAGGCAAGACTTCACTGGAATCACAAAAGGAAGAAGAACACTTTTGCAAACAAGTGGCAATAGGGAGGAAGATGAGACAAGAATTTGACAAGAGTCTTGGACCCGTCAATTATGTGCAAATCGAGCGCCAAAAGGTCACTCAGATTGTGCTCTACCCAAAACGTAAAACAGTTTACGTTACTATGGAACGAAACATGAACACAGCACGAAAGCTGGAAATTATAAAGCTTGTCAAGAAGAGAACCGCGAAATTATAAAAAATAAAGAAAAAGTCGTTTTTTTACACAGCTGGATCTGTTATGCTGCAGGTTGTGGGGTTCCTTCGCCTGCCAAATCAGCAGTAGCAAAGCGTCCGCCTACTTGTGTAATCTTTACTTTTACGTTCTGACCTGCTTGTCCGCCTTTGACAAATATAACAAAGCCTTCTATTCTTGCGATACCGTCTCCCTTTCTACTGATCTCAGTTATGGATACCTCGTACTCTTTACCAGTTTCTACTGGTTTTGGCCTGTCATCAAATCGTCGTCCGTCGCCAAATCGTCGTCTTCCACCATAACCTCTATTTCCACTGTATCCTTGGTTTTGACTTTCACCAAAACCAGAGTCATTAAAGCTCACCGTTGCACCTCCTATGTTGCTAACCCTATCGCAATACCATATAAAATCTGTTCAAAATGTGAAGAAACCCTTAGGGGATGGATTGTGCCCGCGCTTCGTAATTGTCTCAAATTTAATCCATTTCAGTACGTGAAATAGCCGTTCCGCTAGGTGTTCCGCTTTGGCGTTCCATGATGTCCCTCATAAAAGATCGGTTCTATACAACTGTCATGTCAAAGCAACAATACAGATCTGAAATGGGAATCATTGCAGATATCTTAGGCGTGACGATGGACGGCGGAGCACAAGGAGTAATTGTCTCTGCTATATCCAGAAGGGCAAATCTCTCGCACTATGCTGTGCTTGAGAAATGTCAGAAGCTTATAGATGCAGGTTTGGTAGAATCTATGAAGGCCGAACGAAACAGACTATTTAAGATTACAGAAAAGGGCATCAGATTCTTCCAAGAATTCCAAAGATTTCAGACCATAGTGCAGGGAATGAACCTAAGGTATTAAGGAATGAACCAAGAAGTAGAGGTGCTACCTGCACAAGAGGCATTACCGGAAGGAATGCTTTTTGTAAGGATCACTTGTATCCTCACAGCAATGGTAAGGGCGCCGATAGTAGCTGTATGCTTTTTTTTACTTGCAGTCTCTTCTTTTGTTCAATATGCCCTAAGCTCACCTAAGGTTCTTGACTTTACCATCTACGCAGACGGAACAACTCATGTTTTCTATCAGACCGATGTAGATCCACAATCACCAGATTTTACTCTAAATCTCTACGGTAAATCTGTGGACAGTCTTGTAGTAGAAGATGAAAATGGAACATTACTTTCAAGCAAAGTAGACAACAATTCAGTAGTAATAGAGACTCTCGGGGCATCTACAATTAAAGCAGATTATGATACATCTGATCTGGTATCAAAAAGTGGCAAGACATGGACGTTCCATGTAGATTCAGCGGTTGATTACTCTGTACAGCTGCCAAAAAATACGGTGATAGTAGGAATGAGTATAACACCACTAAACATGCAGATAGTCGATGATCAATCACTAATTTCATTGCCAAGTGGATCTGCAGATATTAGCTATCTTTTTGGTGTGCTAGGTACTAGTCAGACTGCGACTTCAGCTATCGAGAAAGCTCAGGATATCATCAACACTGTTAATTCCCAGGGCATTAAGACTCCAATGGCTATTGCAAAACTGAAAGAGGCTAATTCAGCATTTAATCAAGGAAAGTATTCTGACGCAGAAGCACTGGCCAATACGGCAAAGAACTTGGCTGTGCAGGAGAACCAGACGGCGTATTCTCTACCAAAGAATTCTCCAGATAATACCATTTCCATTTTAATCGCTGGTGGCGTTGCAGCAGCTAGCGCTACCGCATTTCTTATAATTAAAAAAGCAAGAACCAGGCCAGTAATTGTTGCTGAACTGCCAAAAAGCAATTACTTACCACCTGATAAAGAAACAATATTCAAACTCAAACCAGAGCTCCGTCAAGAGGACAAAGAGATAGTAACATTCATTTCAGAAAAGGGAGGTCGGGTGTATGAAAGTGAACTGCGCAAGAAATTCCTGTTGCCACGCACTACCACGTGGCGTGCCGTAAAGCGACTCGAAAGAGAGGGCATAGTTGAAATAGAAAAGGTAGATCAGCAAAATCTTATAAGGTTACGAAAAATTGGGGAGGAAGGACAAGAATGAAAATGTTATCTTTTGCGCTAATAGCTTTGGTTGGAACTATGATGCTGAATATTCCCATGCAATCTTTTGCCGATCCACAGTTGGATACATTGCTTAGGATTGCTACCCAAGCTAGAGACAATCTTAGCATAACCATTTCGCAGATCAATAATGTACCTGATGAAATTGCCAAGCTTTACAATCAAGGTTCTGCTGAAACTGATAACTTGGCAAAGGCCGTAGACCAGCACGATGATACTTCAGCTAAACAGCATTTTCTTTCTGCAATGCAATTCTTCAAAACCACAAATGACAAGATAAATTCTCTTAACGCTACAGTATCCACTGATCAGCAACGAGCAGATCTACTCCGATTACAGAGCGAAATTACTAGAATGGATAACATTGGAAAAAGATTGAAAACTATATCTATTAACAATCACGTTGATATAGATTTTACGACACTTGATCAATTTCTTCAAACTGCAAGACAAGATCTTGATGCGGGTAATATTGAAGATGCATCAAAAGCAATTCAAAGCGCGAACCGATTTGTAGTTGATGCACATCACTCACTTGCCACGGTTGCAAAACAAAGAACATCGGACAGAGCCAAAGACTTTACAGAGAAGCAAATCGAAAGATTCAACAATCAAAACATCACATCCATAACGCCTCTACCTCCAGCTTCTATTCAGAATAGTACCAACGCAACTCAAGAAAATCCACAAGAAATGGTTTCTAAGTTGAGGAAGCTTGTATCAGAAGGAAAGGTGGATGAAGCAATAAATGTAATAAAATCACTTGAGGCGTATCAAAAGGAAAAGACAAACGGGGGCCTGAGACAATCTTCAGATAAAACTTCTGGCAATGTTTCCAATAATATAACTGAAGCCAATAATCCTCCGGCAAATCCATCAACTAATGAAACGATAACGAATTCTAGTACGATAAACTCGCCTATGGTCACTAACTCAACCCAAATATCAATAACAGTAAATTCAGTGAACCAATCTGGAAACCCAATCACTGGTATGTGGACTGTACTTCGTTATGCTAATGGGACTACCATAACAAGCGGTTTTACACCAGTAACCTTCACAGCCACATCTGGGATTCAGTATGTTGTCCATGTAGGAAATTATCAGAATGCCGTGTTTAATCACTGGAACGATGGGAACACAAGCAGCTATAAAACAATCACACCTGCACAGAACGTTACCTTGACTGCGTACTATTCCACCGGTACTACTGGCGCGATTGTTCCATCTGCCAAACAGAATTTACAATCGACTTCTTCCGGCAGTAATGCTTCCAATGCCACAGAAATAGGCAACGGAACTGTAACCAACAAAACTAAATCATCTCAAGGAACCTCTGCAGTCACGGTGGGATCAGGACAAGAAGATAATGTAAAAAAAAACTTTGATAAAAACCAAAGAGGAGATTTTAAGAAAGGAAAGGGACGCCAAAATTCTGATAATTAAGACAAAATCATAATAAGCTAAGATTCTGTCCAAAATTAGTGCCCACATTAAGGTTAATTTTAGGAATATTCAGTGTTTTACCATGAAATGGTCTGGATGGCCATTAACAGTGATAATAACAGCAGTTTCTCTTGCAATATCTTATGCCCTTTTCCAATTAGGCATTTACTTTTTCTTCTTACCAATAATCTTCATTCCATTCCTAAGATTTTTCAAAACTGCACGGGCATCACGTGTTTGTCCTGTTTGCGGCTTGAATTCATCTGGAAGCTATTGTACACGATGTGGCAGGAAGCTTTCATAAAATTCATATAGATTTTGGATGCGAACAGAGGAGATGACTTCAAGACCAATCTCATTGGGAGTAGGAATTCCAATGATAGTCGTAGGTGCAATACTTGCAGTATTGTTGGCTCCAACACAACAGGTTCTGAAGGATACAATAGAGTTCATAGGAAGTCTCATTGGAATATTGGGCGTGCTAATCTTCATTGCTGGCTTGTTTGTTAGAAAAGTACCTGAGATTTCCTCTTAGACCTTAACAATTCCTGATTCAATAAGATACTGAATTGTCATAGCAAATGTTTTATCATCAATCTGTCCTGAAGACCACAATCCTGCATTTGCTTTAAGCCAGTCAGGTATTTTTACAGCGTTTATCTGCTTAGCAAAAGGAGCTTTTATCAATCCTTGCCTTATCATGTAGCTTATTCCTTGTGCGAAATCAGTTTTGTCCAACACTCCAGCTGACCACCACGCAGCGCTATCCCTCACCCAAATAGGAGTAGCTATTTTACCAGATTTGGCGTACGAAAATTTTTGTATGTTACTATTTTTCTTATCTACTACGTAGATGTTGCCTGCAGAATCAATTGCAACTCCCACTGGTTCTCCAAACTGTCCAGGGCCTCTTCCTTCAGTACCCCAGCTTAAAATAAAGTTTCCATAAACATCAAATTTTTGTATTCTATGATTGCCTGTATCAACGACATAAAAGTTGTCTTTGGAATCAACAGCTACCGCAGATGGATTGCTGAATCTGCCCTCCTCGGTTCCGCTGGAACCAAAAAAGTTTTTGAAATCACCAATACTGGAATACTCTAGGATTTTATCGTCGGTAGAAACTGCGTACAAATCATCTGTAGAGTCAAATGCTATTGCATCAATGGCAGGGAAACTTGCGTATTTGGTAAGTGGGGAATGTATCTGGTATTTGTAAATGTCTCTAGTATCAAATATTTGAATGGTGTTTCGGCCAGAATCTGCCACAAACAAATCGCCAATCCCGTCTGAAGCTATTGCTACTGGCATGTGAAACATAGAGGGTATATCACCATAGCTTCCCCAAGCAAAAAGAAAATTTCCGCTTTTGTCAAACATTTGAATTCTAGCATTTCCAGAATCTGCAACAAAAACATATTTTTTGTTCACAAACATACCAGTTGGATGCTTAAATTGACCATTTGACGAGCCCCAACTCCCCCAATAAAGAACCAAGGTCCCGTTTGGGCCTAACTTCTCCACTTTAGAGTCCCCAGAATCTACAACATAGACATTGTCGTCTGAGTCGATTGCAATACCAGCTGGTTCGGTGAAATTTGTGGAACCAAATTTGGATACAAAAGTGGGAACAGCAAACTTTTTTGTGTCAAGTATTTCTTTATCATCTGTTCTGGCCGCATAAACATAAAAAGATTCAGATCTTACTACCCCACCATAATTGACGTAGAATTTCCAAGTTCCAGCGGTGTAATTATTAGCTATCCTATGTGGTACAATTGTATCATTGGTCACCATAGGTAATGATATCTCTGGGTGCTGTGTGCCGTTTGGATCTGCTATCCACGTGCTTATTGAATCAGCTATGACACTAGATGTGTGAATTTTTGCGTGAACAATTTCACCCCGTCTGTAATTTAGTTTGTCGAGCATGATTTGTAGATCAATGTTTGGTATCTTGTTAGTTTTAGCTGCTACATTAAAATGCCCTGTCTTGGTAACCCCGCCGTATTGAACCTCAAATCTGTACGTTCCTATCTTCTGCGCAATATTCTTCAGAACTAAAGAAGTATGGATCGATTCTACATGAAATTGACTACTGGTTACGTTTCCAGCAGGATCGGTTATTTTCAATGTGCCCGTGGACTCGGCGACTCTTGTGAAAACTAGGTCGATACTGACATTATCGTCCTGAATATAGGTAGCAGAATTGGTTTGTGCAGTTATTTCCATTAGCTTGGATATATCACCCAGAGTGAAGGGTGCCTCAACAACTGTATTGTAGTACTGGATCCTCAACTTGTACAAGCCAGGTGGATTGTACTTTGAAAGCTCAATTAAAGGGAAATTGTACACTATACTTTGTTGCAGGGCCCTGATATCTATTTGCGCCATGCTATTTGCGGGATTTCCTTTTTTATCAAAAAAATTCAGATGATATAATTTAGCAAGATTAGAGTTCGGATTGTAATAAGATGTGGTAATGTTTATTTGCATTTTATCAGGTTCATAATACAGCTCTTTGTCAGTAAGAACAGTCAATGTGATTGGACTAACACTAAAGTGAATTGTTTCCTTTACACCATTATACAGGTAATCAATTGACCATGTGCCAAAGTAATTGTCAGACGCATCACGTATAATTTGGTGTACTGTAGTTCCCATGCCTATGTCGTAAAGCGTACCTGATGTCATTGAATTGTCTGGTCTATGAGCTACCCACGTAATGGGTCCTCCACTATATCCACTAATGCTTAGATTAACCTTTATCCAGTCGTTTGGCCCAAAAACTGGCTCCTGAGGAACAGCTGATATTGTCACAGCATTTGCATCTTGGTAACTCAGAAAAGTTATCACAACCAACAATCCGAGCAAAAAAATGAGTTTTTGCACTGTAGAGTGTCTCATTTCAACAAATAAATCATTTTGGTGAAGATTGTTGCTCACAAAATCCAATTAAATAAATATTGATTAAGTACAGATCGATTGCTTGAAAGTAAGACTTTATGAGATATTCACATCAATTGAAGGTGAAGGACTATTATACGGTACAAAGACCCTTTTCGTGAGGCTTGCAGGTTGTCCTTTCAAATGCTTTTATTGCGACACAAAAGATGCAATTCCAATGAACTCTGGTCAGCAGTATGAACTTGACGAAGCAAAAAAGATGATTGAAAGGAGTTTGGAAAAAAATACTTACAAGGTAAATTTTACTGGTGGCGATCCACTAGCACAATCTGAAGCGGTATCAGAGTTGGCAAGGTTTGTCCAGCTAAAGAAGATTCCTTCCTATCTAGAATCGTCGTGTTATGATTCAACAAGGTTTGCACAGGTTCTTCCTTACTTAGATTTTATTAAAATAGAATTTAAGACTCCTGATTCAGAATTCGTTGATTCAAAACATTATTCTAAACTCTTGGAAAATGAGCTTGACTGTCTTAGACTCTCAGTAGAGTCAAAAAAAGTTACGTATATCAAAGTGGTAGTGAGTTCGAAGACCGAACTTGGCCCCTTTAAGAAACTTCTCAAGAGAATTTTTCAGAGCACATCAAAATCATCACTTGCAGGATTTATAATACAGCCCACGTATGGTATTGCAGAGCCAAGTTTGGAACAACTCTTAAGCTTTTATGACGAAGTTCATGCTTATTACGAGGAAGTCCGTATAGTACCTCAAATTCATAAATTCATAGGAGCACCATGATGGATAAGGAAAGAGTGAAGCGACTCATTCGCGAATTAATTGCTGAAATAGGAGAAGACCCGACAAGAGAGGGTCTAGTTGGTACGCCAAGTAGGATAGCAGACATGTACGAAGAAATCTTCAAAGGCTATGATGCAGAGTCTGAACTCACTGTCAAGTTCTCTGAAGACTCGGATGTCGTTATTGCAAAGGATATTCAGTTTTATTCTATGTGTGAACATCACATGCTGCCATTTTTTGGAAAAGTAACAATAGGATATGCTCCAAATGGCAAGGTCTTTGGAATATCAAAATTGGTTCGTCTTGTAGAAAAATATTCAGCCAGATTGCAAATACAAGAGAGGATTACAAAAAATATTGCTGATGAATTGTATGGTGAAGGTGTTAAAGGTGTCATTGTGATAGCAGAAGGAGAACATCTATGTATGAAGATGCGTGGAGTTAGAAATGATGCTATGGTAACAACAATAGCATCACGAGGAATTTATGACAAGAAAGAAGTACGTACTGACGTTCTTAGTTTGATATATGGCGGAAAATCTAAGCCAAATATCACCTAATCTGAAAAATTAAATAATAACGACAAATTGACTCCAGTTGTGGGAACACACAACAACATACATGTACCAAATGAATCATGGCCAGCTTTCCTTTGGTTTACCATTGAATTTTTTGTTGTACTAGGTGCAGGTCTTGGAATCTCCATTAATTCGATGGATTATTTCAAGAAGATGGGCTTTGATGAATCCCTGACAAACTGGATCTTTTGGGGAATTGTTGGTATTGTGTTTCTTGTATACTATCTCATTGTAAGACCACTTATACTGAGAAGACCAACCCTCTCAAGAATCTAAGATAGATCCATATCTGGTTCTGTCCACAATATCAGCCAAGCGAAATGCCATCTTTCTGTTGTTACAAGACTCACATTTTCCACAATGAATTCTTGCGGGAGAGTAACAACTCCATGTTCTGAATATATCACTACCTAATCTTTTGTAACCAATTTTAAGAAGGTCTACTTTTGAAAAACTATCCATAAAGGGGCTCCATATTTTAATTCGCTTTCTTATACCGAGTTTTATCCCATCTATCTCTCCCTCGTTGAGCGCCCGTGTGAGCAATTTCGTAAAAGGCGGTCTACAATCTGGATATCTCTCATCTCCTTTGTGAGCCCCATAAGCAACAAGAACTGCATTCTTTGAAAACGCCCATGCAGATCCTATGCAAAGAAAAATTGCATTTCTTATCGGTGCAACTATTGAATAATCAAACTCTGAGGGAATCTTCATCTTAGGAGATGTCAGAGCGTTTGTCTTCTCGTATAATTCCTTCATAAACCTGATATCCAGTACCTTATGATCAGTAAATTTCAATAATTTTGAAAAACGTTTAGCAATCAATACTTCCTGATCGGCTTTCTGACCATACGAGAATGTGATTCCATAAAGGTCGTACTGCTTTCGTAAATAGACTGCGGTGCAAACGGAGTCCATCCCTCCACTAAAAACTATAACTGCTTTCAATTCGAATGCAGTCGTTATCAACCAAATAAAATGTTTAACTATGCTACCGTAAGGAGCGCTGCCCCACACAATATCAATATCGCGCCAGCAACTACCTTCAATATATTGTTCCGGCGAACAATCTCTCTAAAATATAGAATCCCCCAAGAAACAGCGAAAATTGTGGCTGTTTGAGAGATGGGATAAGCAACCGTGATACCTATGATGCTAATAGCCACCAAGACAGCCAAGCTGCCCATATTGAATAAACTACCTGAAAGAACTCCTGCCGCTAATTCTCTCTTGATGAATCTTCTGGAAAAAAGTAATAGTGGTATCCCAATAGCAAAAATGGACAGACTTGAAGAAAAGAATCCTGATTGAAGAGAGTGTGTTGCTTGCATGGGAATAACATACGAACCTCCTATTAGGCCTGATGCTGCAGCAAAAAGATAACCTCTCTTTTGTATCGATGGATTCTTTGCAGCGCTCGAGACAAATGGCAAACCAGCAAGTAACAATCCGATAGCTGCGATAGCAAGAACCATGTAATTGAATTTTTCATTGAAGAACAAAATTCCCCACATGAAAGAAACAAGAATGCTAAAGCCAGCAAGAAATGGTGAGGTTCTAGCTAGTCCTATCAATCTGACAGAATAGAGAGCAAGTATATTTCCAGTCGTCCAGATGGCTCCACTTAGCAGACCGCTAGGTACGATATCAAATCCCCAGAAAAGGCCTATAGGAATTGCAAAGAGGAGTACTCCTATTCCAGTAGCTCCTTGAAGCTGCCAAACATTTACAACATTAACCTTCCTAACGGGAACAAAAAAACTACCCCAACTTACGGCAGAAACGACAGCGGATAATAATCCTATGCCATTCAAGGTAGTTCCACTGTAAGGTGTGTGGTATAACTCGGTTTCTATTTTGATTTATTTCTCTAAAGTTTAATTTCTTGTGTCATATTTCTCTGCTATGCACTATCTAAAAGTTGAAAGAGATAACGAAATTGTTCAAATTACAATTGATAGGCCAGACAAACTCAACGCAATGAATCTTGACGTTATGGATGAATTTATCACCACTTTAGGTGAGTTAGATAATGATTCTTCGAGAGTAATAATAATCACAGGTTCTGGTCAGAAGGCATTTTCGGCCGGTGCAGATATTGAATATATGAGCAAGATTGGACCAACTGAGGCCGAAAAATATGCGCTGAGAGGACATGATGTCTTAAACAAGATAGAAAAGATAGAGAAACCAGTTATAGCTGCGATCAACGGTTACGCGCTGGGTGGGGGCTGTGAACTCGCACTATCATGTGATATCAGATTCGCCTCTCCAAATGCTCAGCTTGGTCAGCCAGAAGTCACACTAGGAATTTGTCCGGGATGGGGTGGTACTCAGAGACTCTTGCGAATTATAGGTCCAGCACGGGCAAAAGACCTGATCTTTTCTGGTAGGAGAATTAGTGCAGAAGAAGCATTATCGATGGGTCTTGTCAACAGAATTTTTTCATCTGATAGTCTGCTTTCAGAAACCAAGACATATGCAAGAGCAATAACCAAGAATAGCAACTTTGCGGTTGGAATCTCTAAAATGTTAGTAAATCGAGGAATGGACGCAAGTTTGGATACTGGACTCAAACTTGAAATCTATTCCTGGTCTTTATGTTTTTCAACCAAAGAAAGAGAGGAAAGAATGAAGGCTTTCCTTGAGAAAAAATAATTAGATGACAGTTGCCCCTTTGCTTGGTTTACAAACTACTGTCGTGCATTCTGTTTTAGCAAATGCAAATCCTCTTTCCATAGCCTTGCAGATTTTTCTTGGATCAGTTGATTTTGAAGTAAACGCGATGATAGACGGTCCTGCTCCACTTATAGTTACGCCTAAAGCGCCAGATGCAATAGCATTTTTTTTCACTTTGTCAAAACCAGGAATCAGGTGCTTCCTTGCGGGTTCAACAATTACGTCTTCTATGGAATGACCAATAAGGTTAACATCTTTTTTCATAAATCCTGCGGTGATAGAAGCCGCATTTGCAAGATTCTTCACATGGTCTGAAAGAGCGATTTGCTGTGGAAGCACACTCCTAGACAATTTGGTCTTTTTTTGAGGTGTGGTAATTTTTGGGATGGCTATACAGAGGACAAGATCTTTGGGAGGATCAATACTTACAACATGTAGCGGATTCGTTCTTACTATGACAAATCCTCCCAAAACGGACGCACCAACATTATCATAATGAATCGAACCAGCACTTGCCCTCTCACCTATTCCTGCAAATCCAACGAGAGTATTCAAGTCAAGATTGAGTCCAAATAATGAATTAAAAGCCACGGCAGCTGCGGCTGCAGATGCGGCACTACTACCCATTCCAAATCCAACAGGAACTCCTTTCTTAATTTTCATGACAAGACCAGACTTTGTCCTGAATTTCTTTGTCATCTCTCTGATGACTAGCCCTGCAGAATTTTTTTCCGGTTGTAGTGGAATGCAATCAGAACTCTGAATTTTAATTTCTTTTCCTTCTTTTCTCAATTGAATCTCATCATAGTATGCATCTAATGCCAGACCAAATACATCAAAACCTGGTCCCAAGTTGGCCGTTGAAGAAGGTGCTCTAACTGTCACATTCTCAGTCATTAATCTTCCACCTCTTCACCACGGTTTAGAATCCGACTTAAAGCAGCTTGAAGATTGGCCATCCCGTTACCAGTAGCATTGGAAACCGGGATTAATCCCTGAGAGAATCCTCCTATATTCAAACTTCTAAGAAGATTTACCGCAAGAGTGTAGCTTTCACCATCAACCTGTTTTGCTATGGCTTCTTCTAGGCTTGCCATGTTTGTTGACCATTTCAGTATGTCTTTAATCTTATCTTCAATGAGATCCATTTTTGTAAGTATGTTTATCTGCGGTAATCCAAGTCGTAACTTGACTGAGCTGGCCAACATAGCTATTGAAACAAAATTAGTCGGAGTAGTAATCAAAGCGCCATCATGAAGAAATAGCGCAACCTTTTGTTCTGCGACCAAATTCTGTACAAAGAATGGTCCACTAGCTCGATACGCAAATAACTCAATTTGGCCAGGTGTATCTACAATAAGATAATCCGGGTTAACATTATCTACCTCCTGCTGAAGCTCATCTATCTTTGACGCAGCAAGATCATTTGCCATTATAATAGAACCGTTGGGACCAAGATCATACTGTCTCATAATCGATTCAATGTCTACATAATCTCGAACATCTACATCACAAGTGTAAGGGAGATTCTCAACTCCTGGGTCTAGGTTTAGCATGCCAACAAAAGCACCGTTTCTTGTATAGTAATCAAAAATTTTGGAAGCTAGAAGAGATTTTCCAGATCCTGCCGTTCCAACCATGATTATTGTCTTCATTTTTCTGATAAGTTATTTTATGTTCAGCTTATATTTCCATCCATGAATAAGGCATGCAATGAACTGGAAGCTTCTTGCACTTCCCGTTAGTATAGTGCCATTTGTTATCATTGCGGTCACATTTAATGTAACTATGGAAAATCTTCTTGCAGTTGGAATTATTCCTTTTGCTGGGGCTGCAATTGCAATGGCTGGCAAGCTGTTCACACAAGGCTTGAAATTCAATTACTTGGTCAAGAAATTTTTGGGGCCAGTTGACGTAAATTGGAAGACAATTTCTGTAAGGATAGGCAGCGAATTTGTTACTTCAACCACCCCGTCTTTTGTGGGTGGTGAACTTGTCAGAATCATGTGGTTAAGTAAGAAAGGAGTTCCTGTTGGAAGGGCCTCATGGGTAACAATTATTGAAATTGTAACAGAAGTTTTGGTAGCAGGGATCTTTGCAATTACAGCAGCCGCATTTTCTTTTGCTTATGGTGCCTATATCGTGGGTATTGCTATACTTGCAATAAGTCTACCAGTGACTGGAGTTTGGTCCACCCTTTTCTTTCTGTCATCGAAAAAAACATTCCAAGTCCCCGGCTGGGTTTATCGAATTGCTACACGAGGTGGAAAAGAACGATCTGTGAAATATATTGATAAGGTTAACGTATGGATGAAGGAAATTTGTGATATGAGTAGACAAACACTTCACAATCAACAGATCAAAAAGGCTTTTGCAGTATCAATGATAATTTCGATCTTTACCTGGTCATTTTATGGTCTATCCTTTATGATTATTGCAAATGGCGCAGGATATGTCATAGACTTTTTACATGCGCTTATGGCCACAATGGCTTCAAACGCAATCGGGAACATACCTGTCACAATTGGCGGTTCCGGTCTCACGGAGTTTGGTATATGGGCTTACCTAGGACACCTAAACACTCTAGCATTTGAGGCTGCAAAAAATAGTCTTCAGTGGAACATCGTGATAGCGTGGAGAATCGCAACGTATCATGTGGGTCTGGTAATTAGCTGGTTGTTTCTTATGAAAGTAGTCTATCCAAGTATCAAGAGCACTAAAACAGCATAGAAAGCACTTTATTTTCAACATATCTTACTTTTTCAGTGTGAACTATTCTGGCAAGATAGTGGTGATAACCGGCGCATCAAGTGGAATCGGTGAGGAATCAGCTGAAGAGTTTGCCAAGAAAAATGCTAGTGTGGTAATTGTATCAAGGAATAAAGATAGATTAGACGAAACTGCAAAGAAACTTTCCAAGTACAACTGTAAGATTCTGGCCTTTCCTTGTGATGTCTCCCAGAAAGACCAAGTCAATCAGATGAGCAAAGTTGTCCTTGAAAAATTTGGCACAGTTGATGTCCTTGTAAATAACGCAGGCTTTGGGATATTCAGTGTATTAAATGACGCAAAACTAGAAGAAATTGAATCTCAAATGTCAACTAACTTTCTTGGTATGGTATACTGCGTGAAAGCATTCTTACCGAAAATGTTAGAACAACGATCTGGCCACATAGTGAATGTTGCATCGGTGGCAGCAAGTTTTGGGATTCCAGGGATGGCATCATATTGCGCTTCAAAATTTGCAATGTTGGGTTTTTCAGAAGCACTATACCAAGAGCTAAAGGGAACTGGGGTTGGAGTAACTGTTGTAAGTCCTATAATGGTAAGAACTAACTTCTTCAATCACAAGTCTTTTAGCAAAATACCACGATATTCTGCTACTTCTCTTAGCGCAAATACCGTGGCAAAAGCAATTGTCAAAGCATCATCATCGCCAAGACTTGAGATCGTAGTTCCACAATTTGTTAGAATTGTTATATGGCTAAAGCAAACTTTTCCATACCTAATAAATCCTATAGTGGGTGGTATTTTTAGAAAATCAGCCAGATCCTCTAGAGATTGATTGGGATTATTCTTCTTCTGACTCTTCAGAACTTGCAGAATCAGAATCAACATCCATAAGTTCAAGATTTGTAAGTTCAAATTGATAGATGGCATCCATGTCTATTTCCATTTCTTTTTTTAGGAATTCCACAACCTTATTGCCTAAGGGAGCTTTTGAGGAATTGAATGTAAATTCATAAACCACTCCCTTCATGAGATCAGAAGGCTTGATTTTTCTTGGCAGGTCCATCGTAACAATCCTCCTCCCATCTTCTACACCTTCGTATAGTTGAGCATCTATCTTCATATCTTTGTCATAAATCTCTAGAATGTACCCGGTTCTAGTTAGAATTTCTGGCTTTCCAAATTTAGCGTTCTTTATTTCGTCTTGTGCCCACTTTGGAATTTCTTTTGCCATGTATTATTCACCTTTGTAGGCTAACCTTGTTTTTCCTTCTTACTTGATTGCCACCATTCGCGATATTCATCATGTTTGTCTTCACGTGTCTTCTCGCGTTTATTTAATCTGTATCTTATATCGCTTATTTGTTCCCTGGTGGCAAACAATCCACATTTCTTACAAATGAAATGCTTTGTGTTAGGATCGAATTTCATTTCTACTTGTACTTGTTTGGATGCACACTCGGGGCATTCAGTCAATGACGCCGATCACCAAAGTTATCCATAAAAGCTTTTGGCCAGTTTTCTGGTACGCGGTCTATGTCTTCATCCCGTTAGGTCAGTTCGCCCATCGAAAAGCCGCGTACCAGAACTTGCATTTGTCATGAAAAAATTATAATTCTTTCTAATCTTCGAGGATCTCGGAAATTATCTTCACTGTGTTTTCCGTGCCATGCCTATCGTAGTTTTTCGCGAATTCAAAGAGGTTTTCTTGATATTTGTTGTAATTATGATGAATTTCTGAAACTGCCTTAATGGTTTGTCTGCCAGTGGTGGCAAGAATTCCAAGTCTTCTGTCCTGAGCCCACCTTATCTGGTTTGTATGTTCATCATAAACGGGGATTCCTATGATTGGTTTGGCTTTACCACCTAGAATTTCACCCATTGATGTGTGGGAGCCATTTATGACTGCATATTTGCAGAAATTCAATACGGTATCCTTCTCTTGTTCTGACAAAAAGCCAACATCTAGCTGAACCCAATCCACATTCTTATCAAGCGCATCGGCAATGGAGTATACTTTGCCATCTTTTCCCGTTACTTTGTCTATTGAGGGGTCGTTTTTTGCGTGTGAGATAATTCTTCTTTCTGTACCCATTTCAGGAGCATGGAAGATCTTTTTGTATGCCCTGGCTGTAGCCTCATTTGTAGATTTGTTACCAGTAATCATCCAATATCCAAAAGTATCACTACTTTCAACCAGCTTTTCTATATTCGATTTAGGACTGCGACTAATGGTGCTGTTTGAAAAGTGGCCAGCATAGACAACTTTGGCTTTCAACTTCTCTGGAAAGTTCAGATTGTATTCACATATAGTGTTGGGGGGAGGGGAATCGGCTACCACTATCTTTGTGGCTTTTGAAATATTTTTTGATACGTATATGAGTCCAGGGTAGAGGAAAAATCTTGAAGCCCAAAGCCTTGGCCTAAATTGATTTGTAATGAAAAGGCACTCAACACTTCTCTTTTCAGCAATTGCGTTTGAACCAACATCTCCATCATTTATTACGAGATCAAATTTCTGCTTATCATATAATCTGCCTTCACTTCTAAGATAGCTTGCCATCAGAGATACAAGAGGTGGCTTGCCACCCACAGGAAGCAAGAAATTAAATAATGACAAAGTGAGACTAGGACCCTTGCGACCGTCGACCGGAGTTGGCATTATAATATTGTGCATCTTCTCTTTTCTATCAGAGAATTTTTGCAGAAGCTTTTGGTATATCTCGCCGCTACTTGAATAATGGATGTCAATTTCCTCTCTTATGTGGTCGTGAATAGCCCTGTCGAGAGCCATCATCCTAGTATAGTGTCCGTTTCCCCACGGATAGATGAATCCGCCTATCTTTTTCATACCCAAAAGTAAATTGGTCCTGTTTAAATTCTCAATGATCGGACTTCAGCGAATCCATTATGTTATGCAGATTTTTTGAGCCAACAATAACTGATACACGTTTGAAAGTTTTCAATGCTTCATTAGCGTATCTTCGGATTCTTGCTTTTGGAATGGCCTTGGTACGAAATCTTGATTTGCATAAGTTTTCCAAATCTGTGAGGTATTTTTCTAATCCAATTTCTCTTGCGTTCTCGAGAATACTCGAGTCTATTCCTGAAAGAGGAAACCACGGAAAAAAGTTGTTTTTCAAAACAATCTTTGCATTGTATTCGACAAAGCTGGAGGGAAAGACAATAGGCGATATTGCTATCGCGATCCTGCTGATCTTTGTGTTGGAGGCAATTGATAACATAATATGAGTAATTACAATAATTCTTGTCAATAAATCAGAAATTCCTGATATCTTACAAAATAAAAGTTCAACGTTATCTCGAACAATTCGTGATAGTATCTTGTCTATCATTTTTGAGAGTCTGAGCAGATCTGATTCACTACGGTAACACGCAAGAATCATGACATCAAACCCCATCTTGATACTCTCAAGGCAAGAGATTGCAGATAACTCATCATATATGCAACAAAGAATTGTTTCATGCTGCGAATTGTAAGGAACTCCACCCATTCCCATATCGACAAAAATAGACACGTAAGCATGAGAATTCGTCAGACATGTGTAAAGGAGTCTATCATGGTCTGTTTCGGACCCGACTCTGGCTTGGAGCTCGGTCGTTTTCTCTATTAGATTTGAGGTAGCTGCAACTTCCAAATCCTTTGCTAAGTAACCTCTTGTCTTTCCATCCACCTTGACATAGAATTTCTCTCCGCTCAGCAAGAGGCTCAGACCGGTCTCGGTGATTATTGAAAGAACAGTATCAAAATTATTGTCCACCTCCTTTGCAATGGCTATCCTGTCTATGCCAAACAATAAACCAATTGCAGATGATGCAAGTACGGGGTCTCTTGCTTCTACTACTATTATAGAGCCATCTCTTCTTATCTTAGTGAAGAGTTGTTTTTTTATTTTCAGAATTTTCGAAATGTTGGTTACAAGATAGCTGATCTTGTTTAGTGAAAAAA